>Ga0233426_10001362_pt1 | contig 22839 bp, 20 predicted proteins | sample SI_118_April2016_6_FD_179875 | JGI IMG/M metagenome (GOLD analysis project Ga0233426, IMG submission 179875) | Seawater microbial communities from Saanich Inlet, British Columbia, Canada - SI_118_April2016_10_MG | ecosystem: Environmental > Aquatic > Marine > Inlet | place: Canada: British...
TATCAAATGATAATGCTGTACGGTATTAAAGGGGCTATTTTCTCATATATAATTTACTATATATCATGGATAGTATTGACTATTAGGAGTTTGTATTTAATTAAAAACACATTAACAACTTAGATAAATGAAATTAATCTATTTTTCTAATTCAACATTATTTTCAAGAAAGGCGAATTCCATTCAGGTTATGAAAATGTGTGAAGCTTTTTCAAAAAATTTTGATGAAGTTATTTTGTATGCTTATTCCGAGAGACAATCTATTGATAAGGTTCACGAATTTTACGGTGTACAGAATAATTTTACAATTAAATTATATGAGTACAAAATAAGTAGGCTGAATAGGACTTTAAATTCATTTTTAACACTTTTAAAATTATCAAAAAAGAGTAAAAATGAAACTGTAGTTTATTGTAGAGAAATTCTTTCTGCATTTTTCGCTTCTTTACTTGGATTTAAAAATGTTTTTGAGATTCATAATCTACCTTATCAAAAAGTTCAATTCTTAGTTAATTATATTTTTAAGTCTAAAAATAACCTTCTGAATGTCACTATATCTAATAGTTTGAAAAATAAAATAGAGGAGCTATACAAACCAAAAAATCCAATACATGCTTTTCATGATGGAGCCTCAATTCTTAATGAGAGTTTTAATAACCCACCCAAATTTTATGATAAATCTAATTTTAATATTGGTTATGTAGGTCACCTGTATAAGGGAAGAGGAATTGAATTGATAATTGAATTAGCCAAAAAACTCCCTGAATTTAGCTTTCAAATCGTGGGTGGAGAAAAAGAAGATTTAGATAGACTTTTGAACTGTTCCCCTAAGAATATTTTTTATCATGGATTCGTATCACCAAAAGACACATCCAGGTATAGATTTTTCTCAGATGTTTTGCTTATGCCTTACAAAAAGGGTCTTGCCTCTGAAGGAACCTTAGGCGACACTTCACCGTGGATGTCCCCTATGAAATTGTTTGAATATATGTCAAGTTCATCACCTATTATATCTACTGACTTACCTGTTTTAAGAGAAGTCTTGGACGATGGTAATTCTATTCTTGTTTCTTACGATGTGATTGAATGGAAAAAAGCTATCTTAAAAATATATAATGACAGAAAACATGGAGAGTTTTTAGCAAAAAACGCTTACGAAGATCTAAAGTCAAAGTATACTTGGGAGAAAAGATCAGCGAAAATATTTAATTTAATAAATAAAATAAAAATTTGAAAATTTTAATCACAGGAGCGGCTGGATTTATTGGATCCAATTTATGCGAGTATATGCTTGAAAAAGACTACTCAGTAGTTGGCCTTGATAATTTTGCAACGGGTCATGCTCACAATCTAGAAGACTTTAAGGATCATCCAAATTTTTCTTTTATCGAAGGAGATATTAGAAACATTGAAACTTGTATCCAAGCAACCCAAAATATAGATTATGTTTTGCATCAGGCAGCATTAGGATCAGTACCTAGATCTTTGTTAGATCCTATAACCTCAAATGAGGTAAATGTTAATGGTTTTTTAAATATGCTAGAGGCTAGCAAGAAAAATGGTATTAAACGGTTTGTTTATGCAGCTTCATCTTCGACTTATGGAGATTCTAAAGCACTGCCTAAGGTTGAAAAAAACATAGGAAAGCCTTTATCTCCTTATGCGATTACTAAGTATGTAAACGAACTATATGCAGATATTTATAGTTCAGCTTATGGGCTAGAAACTATTGGTCTTAGATATTTTAACGTTTTTGGAAGGAGACAAGATCCAAATGGAGCGTATGCTGCGGTAATTCCAAAATTTGTGGGGCATTTTTTAAAAGGAGAATCTCCTCAGATTAATGGAGATGGTTCTTTTTCACGAGATTTTACCTACATAGACAATGTAATTCAAATGAATCATTTGGCAATAACAACCAAAAATTCCAGAGCAATTAACCAGGTTTATAATACGGCAGTTGGGGATCGAGTTACGATTTTAGAAATGACAAAATTAATCCGTAAAGGTCTTTCTCAATTTGACCCTTCCATAAGAAAAATTGAAATTAAATTTGGTCCTGACCGAAATGGAGATATTCCACATTCACAGGCAAGCATAAAAAAGGCACAAAATTTATTAAACTACAACCCAACTCATACGTTTGAAAAAGGGTTAAAAGAATCATTAACTTGGTACCACAAGAATTTAAAATAATGAAAGATCTCAAAATCGCAATCATCGGACTAGGCTATGTTGGACTTCCCCTAGCAGCAGCTTTTGCATCAAAATACCAAGTGATTGGTTTTGATATCAATGAAAATAGAATAACAGAATTAAACAAAGGCTTAGATTCAACCAATGAATTAACACCCGTACAACTAAACAAAGTAATAGGAAGTTCTTTAAAGCTAACCACAGTACTTGAAGATGTTTCCGATTGTACAACCTTCATCGTTACTGTTCCAACACCTATAACTTCAAGTAAAAATCCTGACCTCACTCCAGTGATCAAAGCAACAGAATCAGTCGCTAAGACTCTTAAAAAAGGAGATACAGTCGTATATGAATCTACAGTATACCCTGGTGTAACAGAAGAAGTATGTGTTCCGATTCTGGTAGAGAAAACCAGTTTAAAATTTAACGAAGATTTTTTTGTAGGCTATAGTCCGGAGCGAATAAATCCAGGAGACAAAAAACACACCATTACTAAGATTACAAAAGTGGTGTCTGGTTCAACTCCAGAAACACTTAAAGATCTTTCCGAACTGTACGGATCAATCATAGAAGCAGGAATATACGAAGCACCAACCATACAAACTGCCGAAGCAGCAAAGGTTATTGAAAACACACAAAGAGACATCAATATTGCTTTTGTAAACGAACTTTCAATCATCTTCAGTAAGATGGGGATAGATACCCACGAGGTACTCAAAGCTGCAGGGACAAAGTGGAATTTTTTAAATTTCTCCCCAGGGCTTGTAGGAGGTCACTGCATCGGAGTAGACCCATATTATTTAGCATTCAAATCGGAAGCATTGGGATACACTCCTGAAATGATTTTAGCAGGGAGAAGAATTAATGATTCCATGCCTACTTTTATTGTAAGTCAGATTGTAAAACAGCTACTAAAACAAAACAAAACAAGTCAAAACGCAAAGGCATTAATTCTAGGGGCAACCTTCAAAGAAAATTGCCCTGATTTAAGGAATTCAAAAGTAGTAGATGTTTATAAAGAACTCAGTGAATTTGGATTCTTGGTAGATATTTTTGATCCCGAAGCGGATGCTGAGGTTTTTGTAAAAGAATACGGTTTTGAAAAGTTAAAAATGCTGTCCAACAAGCAATATGATGTGGTAATTTTGGCAGTCTCTCACAACAGTTTTAAATCAATTAATCCTAAAGATTTACTTGCTAATGAGGGAGTTGTATTTGATGTAAAAGGCTTTTATGATGACCCTGATTTTTTATATCTGTAATTACTTTACTTTTCTTAATATTCTAAAATATAAATATTCCCAAAGAGTTGGATGGTGCCATAATTTACTTTCTAAAATTTTATTTTTTCTTATTTTCAGATTATCAGAATTAAAATCTTTAAGAGTTTTTAGAATTAATTCTATTCCAGCAGCAGTTTGAACTAGTGGGTAAGTAACGAAATTGTCTTCGTTCGAAGGAATAATAGTTTTTTGATATATTATATCTCCTGTATCTATTCCTTGATTAACTTTATGGATCGTCACACCAAAATTTTTTATATCATCATTTACTAATGCCCAATAACCACCATGAACTCCTCTATATTTTGGTGTAATTCCAACGTGAGTATTTATAAATTCAGCGGAAGTTCCACTTAGAGTTTTTTTGCTCAGTATTCGAGTTCCATTTACAATAATTAAGTCAGGTCTTATTTTTTTTAATAATGTTAAAGATTCTTCACTATTAGCCGATTTAACTTCATGTATATTCTTAGAATCAATAGGATTTGAATTTAAATTTAATTGCTTACAAATTTTTTTCTTTTTTTTTCTTGAGAATAAGTTAAGCAGTCTTGGAACGGTTAAAATAAAAAGTAATTGGCCGAATGTTTTAGAATACCCAAGTTTTTTTATACGTCTTTCAAATAATTGTTTTTTTGATGGAGGGTTTTCAATTATTACAGCATCAAAATTAATTTTGTGTTTTAAACCATTATAGATTTGTTTAGAAGATTCACTTCTACCACACAAAAAAACTACTTTTCTGTTCATTTTGTTTTGATTTTTGTAGCGAACTCATCCATTGTTAAACTTTTAAAATTATACTTTTTGTTTAAATATGAATAGTGTTTAAGAATAGCAGAAAGAGTTTTAAAATTTTCTTTTTGATTTTTACTGAAATTATGAGGATGCCACCACAAATGAAAAGCTTCGTTATTCTTTGCGGCGTACTCCATTCCTTTTAAAATTCTTTTAATTCTATATTTTTCAAAAATCTTAAGTTTTGGGTTGTAGGGTCTTAAAAATCGGCTTGAAGGAAAGTTAAAAGGAATATCATCGTTATTAACTTTATATGTATTGTTGCCTGAAATATTTAAATAGCTATCTAAAAGTCTTAAAAATCGCTTAAAAAAAGATTCATCTGCTCCTTTTTCGGAAGAATAGAACCAAGATTTTTCAGTGCCTCTATATGAGGTAATACCATTTTCTTTTAGAATGGCTAAGTAACTTTCATTGACTTGATTTCTTGGAAACACGATACTTTTAAGTTTGATTTTTTTGTTGGTTGCTATTAAAACAGCTGCTTTTAAATCTGCTTCAAACTCATCTTTTTCCTGTCCGTCTTCTAAACAATAAAAATGTGAAAAAGTATGGGTGCCGATTTCATGATTTTTAGAATTAATTATTATATCAATTAATTCAGGAGCAAAATAATATCTTGAGTTTGATTCTAATTTACTTAAAAGAGGGTATGGTGATAAGATCTCTTGTTCATAATTTGGTTTTTCATTTGGAAAATATTTTTTTAAATCCTCTAATCCAGATGCAAAAACAAAACCAACTGTTGCAATGGTTGATTTTACATTATGGTTATCCAAGTTGTTTAATATTTTAGGGAGAACTTCCCAGACATTTTCAATTGATTTCCCATAATTAGAAATGCTGTATTTATCATGTATACCCCAAAATAATTCAAAGTCTAGAGACACGAGAAAAGTACCATTTGAGTCCATATTAAGGAATTAGGTTTAATTACTCTATCATTCCAAAATTATTAAATTATATATGATATACCTTTAAAATAAATGTTTTTTATTCATGGTTATTTTGGTTATTAAGATTAAATTTGATTGTAATTATTTTTTAAAATCCAGTAAATTCTCTCAAATTGAAATTCCTATTTCATATAATTCCAAGACTTACAGGAGGAGGAGCAGAAACAGTTCTCTTGCGAATTGTTGAAGAATTTTCTAAAAGCGGGACTGAGCAGTATGTGTTTACGCTTCAGGACGCAACAGGCGACCTTTATTTTAACAAAATAAGTAAATATGCCAAGATTCTAGATCATAAGAAAAATTTTAATTTGGTAAATGAAACCATTTTAAAAAATCCTGAGACACCAATTTTAGCCTGGATGTATCCTAGTATACTTTTTTCACACAGAATAAAGTATCAACTAAAAACCAACAACCCAATTATTTGGAACATCAGACACTCTAGTTTTAGATGGTATCAGATCTATCAAAAACTTGCTCTGTTTGGATTTGGTTTTTATTCTCGTTTAAGAAACCCTAAAATTATTTATTGTGCTTACAGGTCAAAAGATATTCATGAAAAGTATTTTTTTTCAAAGAAGAAGAGTGTGGTCATTCAGAATAGATTAGCAAAAAAAATGACCTCTTTAGAGAAAAATTTAGAAAACACCCAACCACCTTTTTTACTTTATGTAGGCAGATATGATCCTATAAAAGGTCCCGATAGATTAATTAAAATTGCACGAGAGTTTTTTAGAAAGAATGAAAACTATAGCTTAACAATTGCGGGAGGGGGTTGGAAAGATTCAATGATTCCGGATGGATTAAAAACTAAAGTTTTCTTAGCAGGGAACGTTTCTAATATCAGTGAACTTTACCAGAAAGCAGCAGTTTTACTTTTCACCTCTTACACCGAAGGATATCCCAATGTATTGGTAGAAGCATCTGTTTCAGGCACTCCAATTGTAGGTTTTGAGGCAGGAGATTCTAAATTAATTTTACATGAATACGATTTAGGATACAATGTTAAAAATCAAAAAGAATTTATTAGTTTATTGACCCACATAACGGATACTCCTCCTTCATCAGAAAAAAAAGCATCTGCAATCAAAAAACAACTAAAAATTTTAGATTTTTCTCTTACAGTTAAAGAATATAAGGAGTTTATCGCGCTTTAAGATTTACTATATTTACGGAGTGAAAAAACTAATTCGAATTACTACGGTTCCATTGTCACTAGAGAAACTGCTAAATGGACAATGGGAGTTCTTCAGAGATCATTACGATATAACTGCAATTTCATCCGATGAAGGGCGACTTTTAAAATTTGGAGAAAATTTTAAAATCAATACATTTCACGTGCCTTTAACCAGAAAAATCACTCCCTTTCAGGATCTAAAATCCTTTTTGATTCTATATAAATTTTTTAAAAGAGAAAAACCAAAAATAGTACATACCCAGACTCCAAAGGCTGGACTAATAGGTATTACAGCAGCCTTTTTTGCTGGAGTACCCATACGAATTCATGATGTTGTTGGGCTTCCGATGATGGAGAAAACAGGTTTTAAATACTGTCTTTTATATTGGGTTGAAAAACTTGTTTATGCTTTTTCTCACAGAGTTTATCCAAATTCAATTGGTTTAAAAAACTATATGAGTAGAGTCAAGCTGGCATCAGATAAAAAAATGAAAATCTTAGCAAATGGTTCTTCTAATGGTTTAGATACTGCTTTTTTTTCGAAAAAACTTATCCCTATTAAACAAAGAAATACTTTAAAAAGCGAATTAAATATTAATGAAACAGATTTTGTTTATATCTTCATTGGAAGATTGGTTGGAGATAAAGGAATTAATGAACTTATTAGTGCATTTTTAAAGCTCAAAGAAAAGGAAGATAATGTTAAACTTTTACTAGTTGGTCCTTATGAATCAAAACTTGATCCGCTTGAATATGAAACTATTAACAGAATAGAACAAACAAATCAAATTATAAGTGTTGGTTACAAAGAAGATATTCGCCCTTTTTTTGCTATTTCATCTTGTTTTGTGTTTCCTAGTTATCGCGAGGGCTTCCCTAACGTTGTTCTTGAAGCAGCCTCAATGGAGCTTCCATGTATTGTGACAAATATTAACGGCTCAAATGAAATAATTAAAGACAAATTTAATGGAATTATAGTCCCTAAAAAAGACATCAATGCACTTCAAAATGCTATGTCGGAAATTAAAAACGATAAAGATTTAAAAAATTTTTGTAAAAAAAACAGCAGAAGTAGTGTTCTAAAAAAGTTTGATAAAGAATTACTTTATAACGAACTTCTTTCGGAGTATAAAGCACTAGAGCGCGATGTATAGAAGATTTATAAAACCCTTTTTTGATTTTAATTTAGCATTAATATTCTTATGTATTTTGTTTCCACTATTGTTATTTTTAGCGTTTCTACTACTAATTCAAAATAGAGGTACGCCTTTTTTTAGTCAAATCCGTCCGGGTTATCAAACTCGATTATTTACCATCTATAAACTAAAAACAATGCGGGATACCCGAAACGAAAAAGGGGAATTGTTGTCAGACAACCAACGTATGACTCCTCTGGGTAAAATAATTAGAAAACTTTCCTTGGATGAACTCCCGCAGTTGTGGAATGTATTAAAAGGGGAAATGAGTTTTGTTGGGCCACGGCCTTTATTGCCAGAATATGTACCTTTATACAGTAAAGAACAGCTAAAAAGACATGAGGTAAAGCCAGGAATAACGGGTTGGGCACAAGTAAAAGGTAGGAATACAATAACTTGGAAACAAAAATTTGAGTACGACCTTTGGTATATAGAAAATCAAAGTTTTATATTAGATATTAAAATAGTATTCCTGACAGCAGGAAAAATATTCAAGACCAAAGAGGTTAATGCCTCAAGTCTTATTACAATGGAACGATTTAATGGAAATAACTAAATACATTCTTATTGGAGGTGGGGGTCATTCTCGAGTAGTATCAAGTATTGTCGAAGCACAAGACAACGGAACTGTTTCCGGGTTTTTTGACAGCAACGAGAAACTTAAATCACTAGACGGGATTGAAAATTTAGGGCAATATAACTCAGAAATTGCATCTGATTCTCTCGCAGTTATAGCCATAGGGGATAATGAATTACGTGAAAAAATAGCAGTTGGAATTACCCATGATTTTGGAATCCTAATTCATCCTACCGCAACTGTAGACCGATTATCTTCCGTAGATTTAGGAACTGTGGTAATGCATCATTCTGTAATTCAAAGAGGGAGTAAGGTTGGAAAACACGTAATCATTAATACTTCAAGCAGTATTGATCACGATTGTACAATCGCAGATTTTGTACATATAGCACCTAAAGTAACTTTATGTGGTGGTGTTGAGGTTGGAAAAGGTACATTAATTGGAGTAGGTTCCGTTGTATTGCCTCAAATAAAAATTGGAGCGAATGTAACTATCGGTGCTGGTTCTGTTGTTGTAAGTGACATTCCGGATGGATCAACAGTTGTTGGTGCTCCAGGGAAAATTATTAAATCAAATGGGTAAATCTAAAATATGGCTTTCTTCACCTCATATGGGGACAGAGGAGTTGAAAAATGTTCAAGAAGCGTTTGCAACGAATTGGGTTGCTCCGGTTGGGCCTTTTATCAATAAATTTGAGGAAAACCTCTCTGTCTGTACTAAAGTAAAACATACAGCTGTTGTTCAGTCTGGTACTGCAGCAATACATTTGGCACTCCGCTTACTAGAAGTTGGAGCAGGTGATGTTGTTTTATGCCAGTCCTTTACTTTTATAGGGTCTTCAAATCCAATTTCATATCAAAATGCAGAGCCTGTTTTTATAGATTCTGAACCTGAAACCTGGAATATGTGTCCCGAAGCACTAGAAACTGCAATCAAGCATCATCTAAATCAAGGTAAAAAACCAAAAGCGATCTTGGTAGTTCACTTATACGGAATGCCAGCTAAGATGAAAGAAATTACTGCAATATCGGAACAATATGAAATCCCCATAATTGAAGATGCAGCTGAGGCTTTAGGATCTTCAATTAGCGGAAAATCTTGTAGTTCTTTTGGCGCATTTGGTGTTTTAAGTTTTAATGGAAATAAAATAATCACTACTTCCGGTGGTGGAGCTCTTCAGTCTAATGATGAAATTGCCATAAATAAGGCTCGCTTTTTATCAACTCAGGCTAGAGATGATGCTCCTCATTATGAACATTCTACTGTAGGGTATAATTACAGAATGTCCAACATTTCAGCGGCAATTGGAGTAGGTCAGCTCGAAGTATTAGAAGAACGAGTTAAGGCTAAACGCGAAAATCATGCGTTCTACCAGGATTTGTTTAAAGAGGTTGAGGGAGTACATTTTCTTGAAGAACCAAAAGGATTTTTTTCAAATCGGTGGCTTAGCTGTGTGGTTTTTGACCAAGAAAAAAACAAAAAATTAAATCCAGATCAGTTTCGAATTCATCTAGAACAAGAAAATATAGAAAGCCGACCCCTCTGGAAACCAATGCATTTACAGCCTCTATATAAAAACAAACAATTTTTTGGAGGTAAAATAGCAGAAGAACTTTTTCAAAAAGGATTATGCTTACCTTCGGGGAGTAATCTAACCCTGCAGGAGAAAGATAGAATTCAAAATACAATTTTAAGCTTTCTAGACCAATAACCATAGCTTTCTATGTTCGATAAGATTTTTAAATATCATTATTCAAAAAAATACGCTTATGTATTAGACGGAATTTGTCTTTTATTAGCGATCGAAATTTTATTGTATTTAAATGGATCCAATCTTGTCATCCGTTCTTTTCAGGATAAAATTGTTTTCACACTATTATCATTAGGTTGTTTGACCATTATAAAAGCTTACCGAATGTTGTTGCGCTTTACAACCGTTATAGACATCGGTAAAATCACAATGGGATTAACCTTATCCATGATAATTTATTCTTTTTATGTTCAGGTAAATACAAGGGCTCATTTCAATTACATTTTACTATTATTTTATTTTAGTCTTTCGTTATTAACGTTTTACAGGTTAATTGTAAAATTACTTTACGCTAAAGTTTCAAAAGAAGAAAAGCTTACTTCCACAATTTTATTTGGAGCTGGGAGTAATGGTCTAATGGCAAAACGGGCTTTAGACGATAGTAATTCTGTCAATGTTGTTGCTTTTATAGATGACGACAAAACTAAAGTAGGAAGAACCATAGAGGGTATTTCTGTTTTTGGGTTAGACGAGAAATTGAATAAGGTTTTAGATCAACAAAATATTGATCAAGTCATCATAACTACTGATAAGATTACTCAGAAAAGAAAGAATCAAATTTTTGAATACTTTAAATCTAACGAAGTAAAGATTTTTACAGTTCCAGCAATTGATCAATGGGCAAATAGTCAGGGAATAGAAGGGAATTTAAAACCGATTATAATCGAAGATTTATTAAAACGGGACACCATAGAAATTGACCTCCAAAAAAATGTATTACAATACCAAGATAAAACCATACTTGTAACTGGAGCTGCTGGTTCCATTGGGAGTGAAATTGTTCGTCAACTTTTAAAGTTTCAGCCTCATAAAATAATTTTATTAGACCAAGCTGAAACCCCTCTTTTTGATTTAAAAAACGAGTTAATCGAAACCAAACACAAAACAAAATTCGAATTCTTATTAGCGTCGGTTACCGACAAACATTCTTTAGAGCAATGTTTTAAAACGCATACTATTGATCTTGTGTTTCATGCGGCTGCATACAAACATGTATTCATGACAGAATCTGCTCCAGCTGCTGCAATTCTCAACAATATTTTGGGAACAATAAACCTAGTCGATGTTTCAATAAGCAATAAAGTTTCTCACCTGGTTATGATCTCTACGGATAAGGCTGTAAATCCATCGAATGTTATGGGAGCGTCAAAACGAATTGCAGAAATGTATGTTGCAAATCGTTCTGAATCTTTTGAAACTCAGCTAATAACCACTCGTTTTGGAAACGTCTTAGGGTCCAATGGTTCTGTTGTTCCAATTTTTAAAGAGCAAATAGCTAAAGGAGGACCTGTGACTGTTACCCATCCCGAGATTACCCGTTTCTTCATGACCATTACAGAAGCATGTCAATTGGTATTAGAGGCAGGAGCAACTGGAATTGGTGGTGAAATTTATGTTTTTGACATGGGTAAACCAGTCAAAATAAAAGATTTGGCAGTAAGTATGATTCGTTTATCCGGTCTAAATGAACACCAAGACATTAAAATAGAATATACAGGATTGAGACCAGGGGAAAAGCTATACGAAGAACTTCTTACGGATAACGAAAGTTTAAAAAAATCGCATAATGAACTGATTTATATCGCTGAAAAAGAACTATTTAGCATAGAGAAAATCGAACAAATTCAAAAATTAATTTCTGAGGCAGACTCAGGAAAATCTAATGATATTTTAGTGCAACAAATGAAAAATATCGTACCCGAATACAAATCAATGAATTCATCTTACGAATCATTAGACGCAGATTTTAAAAATTAATACCACTAAAAAGTGTTAGAGCGTTTGGTTATCAACAATAAAACTGTAAATTTGCAGTCTTAAAATAAATAACATGTACGCAATCGTAGAGATAGCAGGGCAGCAATTTAAAGTTGCAAAAGATCAAAAAGTCTATGTACATCGTTTACAAGGTGAAGAAGGAAGTTCAGTTTCTTTCGATAAAGTTTACCTTTTAGACGACGGTACAAAGGTGACTCTTGGCGCCCCAGCTATTACTGGAGCTTCTGTAGAAGCAAAAGTAGTAAAGCACTTAAAAGGTGACAAAGTAATCGTTTTCAAGAAAAAACGTAGAAAAGGATACCGTGTAAAAAACGGACACCGTCAATCTTTAACTGAGATTTTAATTCAAAGCATTTCTGAAAAGGGAGGCGCTAAGAAAGCTGCTGCTCCTAAAAAAGAAGCTGCTCCAAAAGCACCTGCTGCTGCTAAAAAAGCTGCACCAAAGAAAGCAGCTGCTCCAAAAGCAGAAGATTTGAGTGGAAAAACAGTTGCTGAATTGAAAGACTTAGCTAAAGCTAAAGGTATTACTGGAATTTCTGCAATGAAAAAAGCAGACCTAATCGCAGCATTGAACGCATAATTTATCATAAAAAAGAAACAATATGGCTCATAAGAAAGGAGTAGGTAGTTCGAAGAATGGTAGAGAATCAGAATCGAAACGACTCGGAGTGAAAATCTTCGGAGGACAAGCAGCGAGAGCTGGAAATATTATTATCCGTCAAAGAGGTACAGCTCACCACCCTGGTGAAAATGTATATCTTGGAAAAGACCACACGCTTCACGCAAGAGTTGATGGATTAGTTCATTTTACTAAAAAGAGAGACAACAAATCTTATGTATCTGTTGTTCCTTTTGAAGCTTAAGAACTAAATAAAAATTAAATCCCGCTATCAGCGGGATTTTTTTTGCTTTAATTTAAATTTGACAAAATAAAAAAGCCATGCAACTGCATGGCTTTTTGTATGATATTCTTAAAGTTTAGTAACGGTAATATTCAGGTTTATAAGGCCCTTCGACAGTTACTCCAATATAATCCGCTTGATCTTGAGATAATTCTTCAAGTTCAACACCTAGATGCTTAAGGTGTAAAGCAGCTACTTTTTCATCTAAATGCTTAGGAAGCATATATACTTTGTTTTCATAGTTCTCAGGATTATTCCAAAGTTCTAGCTGAGCTAAAGTTTGGTTTGTAAACGAATTACTCATCACGAAACTAGGATGACCCGTTGCACAGCCTAAATTAACTAAACGCCCTTCTGCAAGAACAATAAGCTCCTTTTCGTCTTCTAGGGTATACTTGTCTACTTGTGGCTTAATTTCAACCTTAGAGTCTCCGTAAGTGTTGTTTAACCAGCTCATATCGATTTCATTGTCAAAGTGTCCAATGTTACATACAATTGCTTTGTCTTTCATACTTAAGAAATGTTCTTCTCGTATGATGTTTTTATTTCCAGTAGTCGTAATTATTATATCTGCATTTGCAACCACTGTATTGATTCTTTTAACTTCAAAACCATCCATCGCAGCTTGTAATGCACAAATTGGATCAATTTCTGTAACGGTAACAATCGATCCTGCACCTCTAAAAGAAGCAGCAGTTCCTTTTCCTACATCTCCATAGCCAGCAACAAGAACTCTTTTCCCTGCTAACATTACGTCAGTTGCTCGACGAATTGCATCTACAGCACTTTCTTTACAACCATATTTATTATCAAATTTAGATTTTGTCACAGAATCATTTACGTTTATAGCAGGAAGTGGAAGTGTTCCGTTTTTCATACGTTCGTATAAACGATGAACCCCAGTGGTAGTCTCTTCAGACAACCCTTTAATAGCGTCTACTAAATTTGGGTAGTGATCTAAAACAAGATTAGTTAAATCTCCTCCATCATCTAAAATCATGTTTAGAGGTTCGCGTTCTTCTCCAAAAAACAAAGTCTGCTCAATACACCAATCAAACTCTTCTTCATTCATTCCTTTCCAAGCATAAACAGGAATTCCAGCTGCTGCAATTGCAGCGGCAGCATGATCTTGAGTAGAAAAAATATTACATGAACTCCAAGTTACATCGGCTCCTAAAGCAACCAAAGTTTCAATCAGAACAGCAGTTTGTATGGTCATGTGTAAACAGCCTGCAATACGTGCTCCAGCTAAAGGTTGCTCTTCAGCATATTCTTCACGAAGTGCCATAAGTCCAGGCATTTCAGCTTCTGCAAGTTCAATCTCTTTTCTCCCCCAATCGGCTAGTGTAATATCTTTTACCTTGTACGGTAGATATGCTGTTTTTTCAGCCATAGTCTTTATATTTACTGTTAAACTAATTTTTGACAAAAGTAAGCACTTTATAAATAATAATGGATGCCAATAATTAAAGAGTTTCGATTTAATAAAAACACTACAGTGATTCTCCGGAATATAGGAGAAACTGAAGAGGAGCTTCTTAAATTAGTTGCGCTTACTCCATCGGAAAACAATATCTTTTCAAAACGTAAAAGTTTGACGCACCGTTTAGGTTTTCTTAGTAGTCGTCTTTGTTTGATTGAACTTGGAATTTCTTTAGAAGAACTTCATTTTGAAGATAACGGAGCTCCTTTTCTTAAGAACGATAATTTTTGTTCCTTAACACATACAACACGCTATGCTGCCGCTGCAATTTCAGAGCGCCCTATTGGTATTGATGTAGAAGGTCATCGAGACAAAATAGTAAAAATTGCACCTAAATTCATGCATGATGAGGAGGCTTTTGTCCTTCAGAAAGAAAATAAAACAGCTCTTCTGACTCGTCTTTGGACCTCAAAAGAGTCCGTTTATAAAGCTTTTGGAACTCCAGGAATTGAATTTAAAAACCAAATTAGGGTCAATGCATTTTCCATGGAAGATGAAATGGGGTTTGCAACTTTAGTTCACTCAGATAAAAAATATAAGTTTACTTTACATTTTAGATCAATAGAAAACACCGAATTTTGTATCGCTATTAAAGAACCATAAATTATGAATATTTCAGTTGAGATTACCCTCATGCCTTTACAGGATCAATATGAACAACCGATAAAAGAGTTCATTAAACTTTTGAGAGCTTCAGATTTTACAGTTCTTGAGAACTCGTTAAGCACCCAAATTTACGGTCAATACCTTCCGTTAATGAATTTTTTAACGCAGGTAATTGAACAAAGTTTTGAAAGTATAGATTCTGGAGTATTGAATCTTAAAATAGTTAAAAGCGATCGAAGTGGATACACTCCAAACTTTTAAAAATGGCAGCTTTTAATCTCCTAAAACAAGAAGATACTAAAATAAAACGCATTGTTGTTTTTGGCCCAGAAAGTACCGGTAAAACAACTTTGTGTAAGGATTTATCGGCTCACTACAATACGGTTTGGGTTTCAGAATTTGCTCGAGCTTTTTTGCAAAAAAAGTGGGATGAGACCCAAGAGGTTTGTGATTTAGATGATTTAATTACCATCGCTAAAGGACAAATGAAAGCAGAGAATTTAGCCCTTCAAAAAGCGAACAATCTACTGTTCTGTGACACCAATGTGCTGGTAACTCAAATCTGGTCCGAAACCCATTTTAATGGGTATTGTGACCCAATTTTAAAAGAAGCGATTCATCAGGTCGATTATGATTTATACTTATTAACCGGGATCGATATTCCTTGGGAAGCAGATGACCTAAGAGACCGCCCTGAGGATCGTGAATTAATGTTTGATTTTTTTGAGAGCAAACTGAAAGAATTAAATTTAAACTATGAATTTATTTCTGGCGATCGAGAAAATAGAATAAAACAAGCAACTACAGCTATAGATAAATTAAAATAATAGAGAATGATTTTAGATTCTTCAAATCGATTTTTTAAGATAATTAATGATTGTTTAGAATAAAAAAAGAATTAAATTTGTGCTTTCTCTAAGGGGTGCTCTAAATAACGAGCTGAGATTATACCCTATGAACCTGGGCAGGTAATGCTGCTAAGGGAAGTAGATTAACATTATTTATAAGAATAGTTGCCCTTTGTTATTCGTTAAAATTAATTTTCGAATGAAAACAGTACCTTCTATTTTTGCCTTTATCATCGGCTCCTCTTTACTTTTTGCTCAACAAAAAGAAGAAGTCAAAGACAGCCTGTCAAACAAATTAATTTCGCTTGAAGAGGTCAGTGTTTCTGGACTTCGTGCAAATGAAAACCAACCCTTAACTTTTTCTGAGGTCCAAACAAAAGCTTTAAAAGAAAGAAATTTAGGTCAAGATTTACCTATTTTACTTAATTTCCTTCCCGGTGTAGTAACAACTAGTGATGCAGGTGCAGGAATTGGATATACCGGTATTCGAGTTCGTGGTAGTGACGCTTCTCGTGTAAACGTAACCATAAACGGAATTCCTTATAATGACTCCGAATCACAAGGAACATTTTGGGTAAACTTACCTGATTTTACATCCTCAGTAGAAAGTATTCAGTTGAATCGTGGAGTAGGAACATCTACCAACGGTGCAGGAGCGTTTGGAGCGAGTTTAAATCTTTCAACACAAGGAATTTCGAATCAAGCTTTTGGTGAGATTTCAAGCAGTGTAGGTAGTTTTGGAACCCTTAAAAACACTGTAAAATTTTCAACGGGTCTATTGAACGATCATTTTGAACTTTCGGGAAGGGTGGGAACTATTGTTTCTGACGGATATATTGACCGTGCTTCATCTGATTTGAAATCCTACTTTTTCCAAGGACTTTTTAAAGATGAAAACACCCTCATTAAAGCCCTTACTTTTGGAGGAAAAGAAATCACATATCAATCTTGGTATGGCGTAGACCCTGGAACACTTGCAGCGGATAGACAATATAATCCAGCGGGTATTATTATGGACGATTCAGGTGCAATTTCGGGCTATTACGATAATCAGGTAGACAACTACCAACAAGATCATTTCCAGTTTCATTGGACGCAACAATATTCAAACTTATGGTCTTCTAACCTAGGCTTAAATTATACTAATGGAAGAGGTTATTACGAAGAATATAATAATGGCGACGGATTCGATTACCTTCAATTAAATCCAGTAACCGTTGGAGGAGAGACAATAAATTCTACCCATAACATTACCCGTAAATGGTTAGACAACGATTTTTATGTTGCAACCTTTTCTGTAAACTACGACGATGACCGAACCAATGCGGTGTTTGGAGGTTCTTATAGCAACTATAGCGGAGCTCATTTTGGAAATTTAATATGGGCACAATATTCAAGTAATGCTGCACCGAATCATCGTTTTTACGAAAGTGACGCTACCAAAAAAGACTTCAATATTTATGCAAAAATAACGCACCAAATTGGAACTGATTGGACTGTTTATGCAGATTTACAACATCGAAACATAAACTATTCAACAGAAGGAACTGTTAAAGGTCCAGCTCCAATCTCTATTGATGACAATCTTTCTTTCTTTAATCCTAAGGCAGGAATCACCTATCAAGCTTCAGAAGCTTCTAGGTTGTACATTTCATATGCTAAGGCTCAACGTGAACCAAACAGAAGTGATTACGAAAATGGGAATCCTAAGCCAGAAACTTTGAATGACTATGAAGCGGGATGGCGTTACAAAAAAGAAAAAATCCAGCTTCAAGCCAATGTTTATTTCATGGATTATAAAGATCAATTGGTATTAACAGGAGCGCTTGACGAGGTCGGAGAAGCAATCCGTACCAACAGTGGAGATAGTTATCGATTAGGTCTGGAAATTGAAGCTGCGATTCGGGTAGCGGACCAATGGGTTTGGCAACCAAACCTTGCAATGAGCTCAAATAAAAATGAGAATTTCTATTTCAATAGAGACGGACAACTTCAGGACTTAGGAAAAACGAATATTTCTTTTTCTCCAAGTATTGTTGGAGCAAGTAATCTAGTTTATGCTCCAAATACGGTATTCAGAGTTGCATTGCTAACCAAATATGTAGGTGAGCAATATATGGGTAATATCGACGCAGACTTATCTAAATTGGATTCTTATTTAACAAACGACATCAATATAAGTTATGTCTGGACTCCAAACAGCTGGATTAAAGAAGCACAATTTTCGTTGTTAGTAAATAACATCTTCAATGAATTGTATACTTCCAACGGATACTTTTACACCTATGACGACGACTTTTCTGATCCAAATGTAATCACTACAATAGAAGGAGTTGGATATTATCCACAGGCAGGCACTAACTTTTTATTAGGAGCAACCTTCAGATTTTAGAGGTACCCTGTTCTGTACCCTATAAAACAAAAAGCACTTACATTTATATGTAAGTGCCTCATTATTAATATGAAGAAGATGGGATTCGAACCCATGATCTATTGACTGCCAGTCAAGTCGAGTGGTTTTCTGAAAGAAAATTGTATCGAGACAAAACCTTTATCATGTCGAGTGAACAAAGCGTCACATCGAGTGTTTGCATTTAGCAAACGTATCGAGATGAAGCGGGACCAAACCCGCCAAGATCAATGAGCTTGAAGCCAGTTGTCTCCAACACCAATATCTACGGTTAATGGAACATCAAGTTTAAAAGCATGCTCCATTTCCTCTTTGATTAGGGCACTTAAAGACTCAACTTCAGTTTTTGGAACATCAAAAACAAGTTCATCATGAACTTGAAGAAGCATTTTGGAATTCCAATTTTCTTCTTCTAGTCGTTTATGAATCTTAATCATAGCGATTTTAATAATATCTGCGGCACTTCCTTGAATTGGTGCATTGATAGCATTTCGTTCTGCAGCTCCACGGACGATTGCGTTTTGAGAGAGAATATCTTTTAGGTATCTTCTTCTTCCAAGAACAGTAGTTACATAACCATTTTCTCTAGCAAAATCAACTTGCGAGCTCATGTAGGCTTTTAATTCTGGATAATTAGTATAATAGGTTTCGATTAGTTCTTTCGATTCAGATCTTGTTAAGTTGGTTTGTTGACTCAAACCAAAAGCAGAAACTCCATATATGATTCCAAAGTTTACAGTTTTTGCATTGCTTCTTTGTTCAGAAGTAACCTCATTAAGCGGAACTCCAAACACTTTAGCCGCAGTTGCTGCATGAATGTCTTCGTTATTTTGAAAAGCAGAAATCATGGAAGGGTCTTTACTAAGTGCCGCTATAATTCTCAATTCAATTTGAGAATAATCCGCAGCAACAAGCACATGGTTTTCATCTCTTGGAATAAATGCTTTACGAACCTCTTTTCCACGCTCGGTTCTAATTGGAATATTTTGAAGGTTAGGAGCATTACTACTCAGCCTACCTGTAGCTGCTACCGCTTGGTTATAAACGGTATGAACACGACCTGTTTTAGGGTTAATCTCGTTTGGTAAAGCAACCACATAGGTGCTTAATAATTTTTGTATGGACCTCCAGTTTAAGATATCTGAAACTACAGCATGTTCTTTTGCCAAAGCAGATAATACATCTTCAGCAGTTGAGTATTGACCGGTTTTTGTTTTTTTAGGTTTTTCTACCAACTTAAGTTTTTCGAAAAGAACAATTCCAAGTTGTTTAGGCGAAGCCAAGTTAAATTCTTCTCCCGCTTGTTCAAAGATTCCTTTTTGTAAAAGGTCACCTTCTTTCTCTAAAGTTGCCGCAAAATCATTCAGAAAAGGAACATTTAAATTAATTCCTTCCTGTTCCATAGACGTTAAAACAGATACAAGGGGAAGTTCAACGGTGTTAAATAACGCTTGGTTTTCTGCAGCGTCCAATTCTTTGTCAAAATAATGTTTCAATTGCCACGTAATATCAGCATCTTCAACAGCGTACTGGGTTTGATCCTTTAAGCATACATCCCTCATATTTCCTTGATTTTTCCCTTTTTTACCAATCAAATCAGTGATGGGTTGAGGTTCGTAATTTAAATAAGAAGAAGCAAGAATGTCCATTCCATGTCTTCTGTCCGGATTAATCAGATAATGAGCAATTAGAGTGTCGTATATAGGCCCTTTAACTTTCAGGTTATAATTAGAAAGTACTTTTAGGTCATATTTTAAGTTATGACCAATTTTTAGAATTGTTTCTGCTTCAAAAAACGGACGAATTTGTTCAATAATATTTTGAGCTTCTATTTGATCGGCTGGAAAAGGCAGGTAATACCCTTTGTTGTTTTCCCAGCTAAAAGCAATCCCAACGAGTTCTGCCTGAAGTGCATCTAGGCTAGTAGTCTCTGTATCAAAACAAACACTTTGCTGCTTCAAAAGTTTTTCTAACAAGAAAGAAAATGCAATCGGACTGTCTACACACTGATAAGCATGAGCCGTTTTTTTTAAAGATTTTTTAAGAGTATCTTCTTCATCAGAAATTGAACCCGCTCCTGCCGGGGCAAACAAGTCCATTTGACCATTGTTTGCTTGTGGTGTTATAGACGGGCCATTCGTTTTGTTTTCGGGGGGAGCAGCAATCTCTTGTGAAGTATTAAAAATACGATGAATGTTTTCTCGCATCCTTCTAAACTCTAACTCATCGAAAATAGGTTGAACCTCTTCAAAATTCGGGTCACTTAATTTATATGAATCCTCATGAAAGGTAACAGGAACATCTAATATAATCTTAGCAAGTTCTTTAGAAAGAAGACCAAGTTCTTTATTGGCCTCAACTCTTTCTTTCATTTTTCCTTTGAGTTCATGCGTATTTTCAAGTAATGCTTCCATACTGCCGTATTCCTTCAAGAATTTTTTTGCAGTTTTATCTCCAACTCCTGGAAGTCCTGGGATATTGTCTACCGCATCGCCCATCATTCCTAGGTAATCAATTACTTGTTCTGGATGCTCCACTTCAAACCTAGCTTGTACTTCAGGAATTCCCCAAATTTCAATTCCATTTCCCATTCTGGCAGGGCGATACATGAATATGTTTTCAGAGACCAATTGTGCAAAATCTTTATCAGGAGTGACCATAAAAGTTTGAAAACCTTCTTTCTCTGCTTGTTTGGCGAGCGTTCCAATAATATCATCTGCTTCAAACCCTGCTTTTTCAATAACAGGAATTTGCATTGCTTCTAGTATTTTTTGTATGTAGGGAACTGCAATTTTTATTGCTTCTGGGGTTTCTAATCGGTTTGCCTTATAATCCTCAAAAAGATCCTTCCTAGTTATCGATCCCCCTTTATCAAAACAAACGGCTAAGTGATCTGGTTTTTCTCTTTTTATTACATCTAGAAGAGAATTCATAAATCCAAAAATTGCCGAGGTATCCATACCCTTTGAGTTGATTCTAGGATTTTTAATAAACGCATAATACCCTCTGAATATTAATGCAAAGGCATCGAGAAGAAAAAGTCTTTTTTGATTGGACATTCTTTATTTTTTTTAAAAACAAAAGGTACAAAATGGAATGGTTTTTTTAACCAAAGAATAAGGCAAAAAAAAATCGCTCATAAGAGCGATTTTAAATAGTATATAAGCTTAAAATTACCCTAAAGCTAAACGTCTAAAGTTTGTAACAGTAAGATCTGCATCTACAGATTTTACGTATTGAGCTACACTTTGTTTACTGTCTTTAATGTAATCTTGGTTTACTAAAGTATTGTCTTTAAAGAAACGCTTGATTTTTCCTTTTGCGATGTTGTCTAACATAGCCTCTGGTTTTCCTTCTGCGCGTAATTGATCTTTTGCAATTTCAATTTCTTTTTCGATTACTGAAGCATCAACACCATCTTCATTTAAAGCTAATGGGTTCATTGCAGCAGCTTGCATTGAAACGTTCTTAGCAGCTTCCGCAGCACCTTCTGCAGGAGCAGAAAGTCCAACAATCGTTGCTATTCTGTTTCCAGCGTGGATGTAGCTACCTACAAAGGCATCTTCTATTCTTTCGAAACCACCGATTTCGATTTTCTCTCCGATAACACCAGTTTGTTCGATTAATTTTTCTGCTACAGTCATTCCACCAAAGTCAGCAGCTAGAAGACCTTCTAGTGAAGTTTGGTTTAATGCAACATCTAAGATAGAGTTAGCAAGAGCAAGGTAGGAATCGTTTTTAGCAACAAAATCAGTTTCACAGTTTACAGAAACAATAACAGCAGCAGTGTTATCAGCATTTACTTTTGCCAAAACAGCACCTTCAGCTGAATCACGGTCTGCACGTTTTGCAGCAACTTTTTGTCCTTTTTTTCTTAGGTTTTCAACCGCAAGGTCAAAATTTCCTTCCGCTTCAACAAGCGCATTTTTACAATCCATCATTCCAGCTCCTGTGGCCTGACGTAATTTATTTACTTCTGATGCAGTAATTTTCATCTGTATAATTATTTAAAATAAGTTAAGACTAAGCTTCTTTTGGAGCTTTCCCTTCTTCTTTAGCTTCCGCTTTTGGAGCAGTTTCTGCTACTGGTGCTTCCACTACTGGAGCAGCTGCAACAGCAGGAGCTTCTTCTTGTCCTTTGTTTTCAGCGTCTTTTTCTGATTGACGATCTTTAAGTCCTGAAGCAACTGCTTCTGTTACTAAACTTAAGATTTTGTCAACCGATTTAGAAGCATCATCATTTGCAGGAATCACGTAATCTACATCTCTAGGATCAGAGTTTGTATCTACCATTGCAAAAATTGGAATTTTCAATTTCTGAGCTTCTTTAATTGCAATGTGCTCACGCTTAATGTCTACTACAAATAATGCACCTGGAAGACGAGTCATGTCTGTAATCGAACCTAAGTTTTTTTCAAGTTTAGCACGAAGACGGTCAACTTGTAATTTTTCTTTCTTGGAAAGAGTTTCGAATGTACCATCTTTTTTCATACGATCGATAGCTGCCATTTTCTTTACAGCTTTACGAATCGTTACAAAGTTAGTAAGCATCCCACCAGGCCAACGCTCAGTAATGTAAGGCATTTTGATATTTCCTGCTTTTTCAGCAACGATATCTTTAGCCTGTTTTTTGGTAGCAACAAATAAAATTTTACGACCAGATGCTGCAATTTTTTTCATTGCATCAGCTGCTTCGTCAATTTTAGCTGCAGTTTTGTAAAGGTTGATGATGTGGATTCCATTACGCTCCATGTAAATGTAAGGAGCCATGTTTGGATTCCATTTTCGGGTTAAGTGACCGAAATGTACGCCTGCAT
>Ga0233426_10001363_pt1 | contig 22817 bp, 21 predicted proteins | sample SI_118_April2016_6_FD_179875 | JGI IMG/M metagenome (GOLD analysis project Ga0233426, IMG submission 179875) | Seawater microbial communities from Saanich Inlet, British Columbia, Canada - SI_118_April2016_10_MG | ecosystem: Environmental > Aquatic > Marine > Inlet | place: Canada: British...
GTAACCAAAAAGCTGTTGCGACAAGTTATGAAGAATTTGGTTTGCCAAAAAACAATATTAAAGTGACTGAATTTATTGATGATATGGCAGAAGCTTATTCGTGGGCTGATGTTGTGGTGTGTCGCGCTGGCGCGTTGACAGTTTCTGAATTGGCAATGGCGGCAAAACCCGCGATATTTGTGCCTTTACCGCATGCGGTTGATGATCATCAAACAAAAAACGCGATGTATTTAGTCGAACGAAATGCCGCAAAATTGATCGCACAAAAAGAATTTAATGGTACTAGCTTAGCGCAAATGCTGAACAGCATATTTGTGTCAGACTCAGTCGTTAAGTCTATGTCAAAAGCAGCCCATGATGCTGCGCATGCAGACGCAACAATACGTGTTGCACAAACATGTGCTGAGTTGGTAAAACCATGAGTAATGAAATGAGCAAAAATGTTAATCAAACGTCGAATAACGACATGAATGCACCAATAAAACTCCCTGAAATGCGCAGAGTGAAGTCGATTCATTTTGTTGGTATTGGTGGTGCAGGAATGGGAGGTATTGCAGAGGTTCTTCTAAATGAAGGCTACCAAATTACTGGTTCAGATATTGGTGAAAACCAAGTCGTTGCGCGTTTACGTAAATTAGGTGCTCAAATAGCGATTGGTCACCACCAAGATAACATAAAAGGCGCTAGCGTTATTGTCGTTTCGACAGCAATTGATCAAGAAAACCAAGAAATTAAACAAGCGGCAAAATTACGGATACCTGTTGTTCGTCGTGCTGAAATGTTGGCAGAATTGATGCGTTTTCGTCATGGTGTTGCTATTGCCGGTACACACGGTAAAACCACCACGACAAGTTTAATTTCAAGCATCTTTGCTGAAGCGGGTTTAGATCCAACTTTTGTTATTGGTGGCCTATTAAATAGTGCAGGTACCAATGCCCGTTTAGGTACTAGCCGTTATTTGATTGCAGAAGCAGATGAGAGTGATGCGTCATTTTTACATTTGCAACCTATGGTTTCAGTGATCACTAATATTGATGAAGATCACATGGAAACATATCAAGGTGATTTTGAAAAGCTGAAAGATACTTATATTGAATTCCTCCATAATTTACCTTTTTATGGGCTGGCGGTAGTTTGTATTGATAATCCGGTAGTAAGAGAGCTTTTACCTCGTATTGGGCGCCAAGTTATCACCTATGGTTTTTCTGACGATGCGGATGTTGTTGCCACTAATTATCAGCAAAATGGTGGCATCAGTTACTTTACGGTTGAGCGAGAAGGGCAGCCTGATTTAGACCTAAGTGTTAATTTACCTGGGCAACACAATGTATTAAATGCCTTAGCCGGCATTGCTGTTGCAACTGATGAAGGGGTAAATGATGAGGCTATTGTTAACGCATTAGGTAACTTTGCTGGTATAGGTCGCCGTTTCGAGCAATTGGCTAACTTAGCAACAAGCGAAGGAAAAATGGTATTAGTTGATGACTACGGTCATCACCCAAGAGAAGTTGCAGCAACAATTAAAGCAATGCGAAATGGATGGCCAGAAAAACGTTTGGTGATGATTTTTCAACCTCATCGATATTCTCGAACGCGTGACTTATATGAAGACTTTGTGGAAGTGTTATCAAAAGTTGATTGTTTATTATTACTTGATGTCTATGCGGCTGGCGAAGCAGCTATATCTAGTGCTGATAGTAAAAGTTTAGCCCGCAGTATTCGTCAAAGGGGGCAAATTGAACCGATATATGTCGGTGATGTTGATCAATTGCCTGAATTATTAAAAGCGCAATTGCAAGATGGTGACATGGTGATCACACAAGGTGCGGGAAATATTGGCACTATCTCACGCCAGTTAGCCGTTAACCCTTTATTTATGGAGGGAGAAAATGACTAACTTAACTGCCAAGCAAAAACAAACTGCTATTCAATTAGAAAAAATTGCCGTGTTATACGGTGGTGATTCTGCAGAGCGAGAAGTGTCTTTACGTTCAGGTGAAGCAATTGCAAAGGGATTAAAGGCTTCAGGTTTCGACGTTATGCTCATTGATACCAAAGGCTACTGCTTATCACAATTAAGTGATTTGAATGTCGATCTTGCTTTTATTGCTTTGCACGGTCGCGGTGGTGAAGACGGTTGTGTTCAAGGTGCACTTGAATTTATGGGTATTCCTTATACAGGTTCAGGGGTTTTAGGCTCAGCACTTTCAATGGATAAAAACCGCAGCAAACAAGTGATGCAAGCAGTGGGTTTACCAACAGCACCTTTTATTGTTGTTGATAAATCGGAATATAACTCTAATAACGTTGAATATATTCTTGGCCAATTGGGTGGCAAAGTCATGGTGAAACCAGCTCATGAAGGGTCGAGTATTGGTATGGCAATGGCTGAAACTACTGAGCAATTAAGCGCCGCATTAGATGCTGCATTCGTTTTTGATGATGAAATCCTAGTTGAGGCTTGGATAAATGGTCCGGAATACACCGTGAGTATTCTTGGTGATGAAGCATTACCAGCCATTCATATGGAAACTCCAAATGAATTTTATGACTATGCGGCGAAATATCAGTCAACTACCACGCAATACCATTGTCCTTGTAACTTATCTGCTGATGACGAATCAGAGCTAAAAGCACTCGCACTAAAAGCTTTTAAAGCAACCGGTGCAAAAGGGTGGGGACGTGTTGATGTGATGAGAAATGAAAAAAATCAATGGCAAATTTTAGAGGTAAATACGGTACCGGGTATGACAGAAACTTCGTTAGTACCAAAAGCGGCAAAAGTGCATGGTTTAAACTTTTCCGAACTTGTTTGTAAAATTGTTGAACTGAGTAAAGAAACGAGTAAGAAACGCGGGAACAGCGAAAATACTAAAGTAGGTAATCACTAATAATGGCAAAAAATAACCGACAAGTGATAGTTTCACAAAACAATGAACAAACATTACATTGGAGTTTCTGGTTAGGTGTAAGTTTTTTCATATTAGTGATTGTTGCTATTTGCACGTTGAGTTGGTTTGTAACAGATAAAATGTCTGCGGATGAATCAGCTCCTGTGACGTCGGTGGTGATTAGTGGCGAAATGATTTATACGCACAAAGAAGATATTGAACAAGCGATTGATAGTATCAATTTAAGTAATTTCTTTAATGTTGATGTTAATCAAGTACAAAATAAAGTCGTAAACTTACCTTGGGTATATTCAGTCTCTGTGAGAAAAAAATGGCCAAATGAGTTAAAGATTTACGTCGTTGATCAAGCGCCTGTCGCTTATTGGAACGGCGATTTTTTGATTAACAAAGAAGGTGTCGCATTTCAAGCAGATATCACTCGAATTCAGCACTATTTACCTGCTTTCTTTGGGCCTGAGGGAAGTGAGGTTTTGGCTTTAGAAAACTATGTCAATTTAACTGAATTATTGCGTTACCGAACTTTATCGATTGATGAGTTGGTGTTATCTGAACGATTTTCTTGGCAGTTAACTTTGAATGATGGCGTAACGTTAAATTTAGGTCGAGAAGAGCGAGTGCAACGAATTCAAAGATTTATGGATGTATATCCATTAATCAAAAGTAATAAAAAAGAAGATCAACAAGTCGATTATGTTGACTTGCGGTATGACACAGGGCTAGCCGTTGGCTGGAAACCCTTAACTGAAAAAGAAAGAGTTTAACGTTAATGTCAAAAGTGAATGAAAGAAACCTCGTCGTTGGTTTAGACATTGGAACATCAAAAATTTCTGTCGCAGTCGGAGAAATTACTCCTGACAATAAATTAAGTATTGTTGGTGTAGGTAATCAACCTGCTCGTGGCATGGATAAAGGTGGCGTTAATGATCTTAATTTAGTTATTCAATCAATTCAGCGTGCCATTAACGAAGCAGAATTGATGGCTGACTGCCAAATTAGCTCTGTATATTTAGGTATTTCAGGTAAACATATCAGTTGTCAAAATGAAAACGGTATGGTGCCGATTAACGATAAAGAAGTGATTCAAGAAGATGTGGATAATGTAATCCACACTGCTCGTTCAGTACCCATTTCTGCTGAACGAAGAATGCTACATGTATTGCCTCAAGAATATTCAATTGATTGCCAAGACGGCATTAAAAGCCCAATTGGAATGTCGGGCGTTCGTATGGAAGCAAAAGTTCATATTGTTACGTGTGCGAATGACATGGCAAAAAATATAGTCAAATGTGTTGAACGATGTAATTTAAAAGTTGACCAGTTAATTTTTTCAGCATTAGCATCCAGTTACTCAGTAGTTACCGAAGATGAAAAAGAGCTCGGCATTTGCGTAGTAGACATTGGCGCAGGAACGATGGATATTTCGGTGTTTACTGGTGGTGCTCTTCGTCATACCGCCGTAATTCCTGTGGCGGGAAATCAAGTCACGAGTGACATTGGAAAAATTTTTAGAACGCCATTAAGTCATGCTGAAGAAATTAAAGTGCAATATGCTTGTGCGCTGCGTCAATTAGTCAGTATGGAAGAAAATATTGAAGTACCAAGTGTTGGTGGACGACCCGCTCGATCTATGTCTCGTCATACCTTAGCAGAGGTAGTTGAACCAAGGTATCACGAGTTATTTGAATTGATTCAAGAAGAATTAAGAGAAAGTGGTTTAGAAGATCAAATTGCCGCAGGTTATGTATTAACTGGCGGGACTTCGAAAATGGAAGGCGTCGTTGAATTTGCAGAAGAAGTTTTCCAAATGCCAGTGCGTGTAGCCGTACCTCAAGATGTGTTGGGATTAAAAGAATATGTTAATGACCCGACATACTCGACAGTAGTTGGTTTGTTACATTACGGTATGCAAGCAAGTGAACAAGTGAATAATGACAGTAAACCCAGTGAAGGGGTAGCAAGTATTGGTGCCAGAGTATTAGCTTGGTTTAAAGGTGAATTTTAATTGTAGTTAAGTTGTAAATTAGGCTTATCGCAATTTTATGTAAAGAAGTACAAAGAAATACTTTTAAAAAGAAGTTTTGGTGGAACAAAACGATAATAATCGGAGAGAGAAAAATGTTTGAATTGATGGAAGATCATAACGAAGAAGCAGTCATTAAAGTCATCGGTGTTGGTGGTGGCGGCGGAAATGCTGTTGAGCACATGGTTTGTCAAACCATTGAAGGTGTAGAATTTATTACGGCGAATACGGATTCGCAAGCGTTAAGAAATTCTTCAGCAAATGTCACGCTACAAATGGGCGGTGATGTCACTAAAGGTTTAGGTGCTGGAGCTAACCCAGAAATCGGCCGTCGCAGTGCTGAAGAAGATAGAGAAACCATTAAAGAAACCTTGCAGGGTGCTGATATGGTGTTTATTGCAGCCGGCATGGGAGGCGGTACGGGTACAGGTGCTGCACCAGTTGTTGCCGAAGTAGCAAAAGAAATGGGTATTTTGACGGTTGCTGTAGTCACTAAACCTTTCCCTTTTGAAGGGAAGAAACGCATGAATTACGCAGAGCAAGGTATTGAGTTTTTATCAAAAAATGTTGATTCTTTGATCACTATTCCTAATGAAAAACTATTAAAAGTATTAGGACCAGGAACATCACTTTTAGACGCATTTAAAGCAGCGAATAATGTTTTATTAGGTGCGGTTCAGGGGATTGCGGAACTTATTACTCGTCCAGGACTCATAAATGTGGATTTTGCTGATGTTCGCACGGTAATGTCTGAAATGGGTACAGCAATGATGGGTTCTGGTATAGCATCAGGTGAAGATCGCGCTGAAGAAGCGGCAGAAGCGGCTATATCAAGCCCTTTACTTGAAGATGTTGATTTAGCAGGTGCTCGCGGTATTTTAGTGAATATTACTGCTGGCATGGACATCAGTATTGATGAATTTGAAACAGTTGGTAATGCAGTAAAAGCGTTTGCTTCTGAAAATGCAACAGTAGTTGTTGGTGCTGTGATTGATCCTGAAATGACTGAAGACTTACGTGTAACAGTTGTTGCAACAGGCATTGGCGCAGAGCGTAAACCTGATATCACATTAGTGAACCCTGCACCAGCAATGGAACCAATTGCTGTTGGACAAGAATTTATTGCGAGCCCACAAACTGAAGTGAATTCGCAGCCAATATCAATGCAAGAAGCGAATGCGCAGGTACAAAGAGTACCCGCAGCAGATTTAGATAATTATCTAGATATTCCTGCATTTTTAAGAAAACAAGCGGATTAATTCATTTTAAAATTAGTTGAATGAATTAACAAAAGCTGGGGTTTTGATTTTATTAAGTATTTTTGCTATATTATCCGCCCGTCAATATCTGACGACGTATTCTAAGTAAAAGTTAGGCTTAAAAAGGCTGTTTATGATTAAACAACGTACAATTAAAGAAAGTATTTCGGCAATAGGTGTTGGTTTACACAAAGGCGAAAAGGTGCAGATCACTCTCCGACCTGCGCCAGCAAATACGGGTATCGTATTTCGTCGTGTAGACTTAAAACCTGTAGTTGATATTAAAGCAACGCCAGAAGCTGTAGGCGAAACAACTTTATGTACCTGTTTAGTGAATGAGCAAGGCGTTCAGATTTCCACCGTCGAACACTTGCTATCTGCCGTTGCAGGTTTAGGAATTGATAATCTTGTTATAGATGTTGATTCACCTGAAATTCCAATTATGGATGGCAGCGCACTACCGTTTGTATATTTAATACAATCGGTAGGCATCGAAACCTTAAATGTTGCTAAGCGATTTATTCGTGTAACAAAAACGATTCGTGTTGAAGAAGGCGATAAATGGGCAGAGTTGAAGCCGTATCAAGGTTTTAAAGTGAATTTTGCTATTGAGTTTAATCATCCTGTCATTGCCAATACATGTCAAACAATGAGCATGGATTTATCAAGTTGTTCATTTATTAAAGAAATTAGTCGCGCACGTACTTTTGGCTTTATGAAAGATATTGAATTTTTACGCTCTCATAACCTTGCCTTAGGCGGAAGCTTAGAAAATGCTATTGTTCTTGATGAATATCGTATGCTCAATAAAGACGATTTACGTTATGATGATGAATTTGTTAAGCATAAAATATTAGACGCCATTGGCGATTTATATATGTGTGGTAGCAGTATTTTAGGTGAATTAAATGCATTTAAATCAGGTCATGGTTTAAATAATTTATTATTGCGTGAAGTATTCAAACAAGTTGATTCATGGGAATGGGTGACTTATGAAAACGAAACCGAGTCACCAATTGAGTTTCAAGAAATAAGCGCTAATCAATTTTAAAATAAAATTATCTTTTAATAAAACCAGTTCATCGAGCTGGTTTTTTTATACTCGATTATTGATTTTTATTGGCTAAACTTGCAAGTTTTTGTAGTTTTTTCTTTAAACTTTCTGGCGCATTTTCAGCTATTTCATTAAGTTGTTGAGCTGTTTTTCGTGAAATATTGCGCACAATAGGCGGAGCTATTACTTGTTTTATGGGTTGTTGGTTTCTGTAAGGTGAAATTTTAATTTCAATTTGGTTAAACTCTCCGGCCGATACTTGTGATAACTTTTGACTGATATTAACGCGTTCAAATTGTAGTCGTTGTCCCCAAGTGGCGGAAATAACTTTGATAACAATAGAATTTTGTTTGAAATTGGCAATATGCCATACTTCTGCTGGCAGGTCGGGGCAGGTTTGTCGTACAATATCTGCTAGAATAGTTAAAGAGTTGGTTTTTGCCGCTATTTGTGCCAAAGTGCCCGTTGATGATTTCATCAAGCTAGAAGTGTCGCTTGGGTTTTTTGTTTTTCTAGCCATAAATCAACCAGTTATATTTCGTCGCTCATTGCGTGTTGGGCGAAAAAAATGAATTAAAGAGTCTTATGAGTTTAACACTACTATATCGCGGAAAGAATGTTAGATTTTCAATGAAATTAAATAAATTTCATTGGTTATCTGCAATTGTTGTTTTTGCCATAGTATCAGGCTTTGTTGTTCATCTACTTATTTCTTCAGACGCTCAGCCTAATTCCCCCCTTTATAGCTTAAAAAATAATACCATCGAGACTAATGAGCCTAGTGATGTAAATAATCAACAGGTAGTTGCTTTAACAATGAAATTAGCCGAACTCCAGAGTCAGGTTTTACGATTAAATGCACTTGGGGATCGCCTCGCTGAACAAGCTAACATTCCAGAAAATGAATTTAATTTTGAATCGTTATCGCCAAGTGGCGGCCCAATGACACAAAGCCAAGGCAGCGAGAAAAGAACTTTAGTGGAATTGTTGGCAGATATTTCAAAAGTTGAGTTAGAACTCTCATTTGAAGAAAAACAATTAAAAATGCTTGAATCTGTCACTTTGGGTCACCATATAGAAAATACGAGTTATTTATCTGGTAGACCTATCAAAAAAGGATGGCTTTCATCTTATTTTGGTACCCGTAAAGACCCGTTTAATGGTCGTCCCGCGATGCATAAAGGGATTGATTTTGCGGGTAAAGAAGATGCTGATATCATTACAACGGCATCAGGTGTTGTTACCTGGGCAGATAAACGATATGGCTACGGTAATTTAATAGAAATAAATCACGGTAAAGGGATAAAAACCCGATACGGTCACAATAAAAAAATATTGGTAAAAGTGGGCGATGTTGTCAGCAAAGGACAAGTTATTGCGAAGATGGGAAGTACAGGTCGTTCAACAGGCCCTCATGTTCATTATGAGATTCTCCGTAATAACGCTCAAATAGATCCAATTAAGTACGTTTATCGAAAAGCAAAATAGTTTTTTCGAGTATAATATTTTTCTGTGATCGGCTTTGGCCGATCACTTTTATTTTGAAGCAGAAGATTTTCTTCGCGATTTTATAAAATGGTTAAAACACGATGTTTGTAAATATTATGACAAAGTTGTTTGGTAGTCGAAATGACCGACTAATCAAACAAATGCAAAAAGAAGTAGTAAAAATAAATGCACTAGAGCCAGTTTTGCAAGCACTGAGTGATGATGAATTAAAAGCTAAAACGGCTGAATTCAAAGAACGTATCGCGAATGACGAGTCCTTAGATAATTTATTACCTGAAGCCTTTGCGGTTGTTAGAGAAGCAAGTAAACGTGTTTTTGGTATGCGCCACTTTGATGTACAAATGATAGGCGGCATGGTACTTAATAATGGTAAAATTGCTGAAATGCGAACCGGTGAAGGTAAAACGTTAACGGCTACTTTACCTGCCTATCTAAATGCTTTAAGCGGTAATGGTGTTCACGTTATAACGGTAAATGATTATCTTGCAAGTCGAGATGCTGATTGGGCTAGTCCATTATTCACTTTCCTAGGTATGACTGTTGGCTGTAATATTCCGGGGATGTCACCACAAGATAAACAAGCGGCTTATCAATCAGATATTACCTACGGAACTAACAATGAGTTCGGTTTTGATTATCTGCGTGACAATATGGCGTTTTCACCAGAAGAACGTGCTCAAAAACCATTAAATTTTGCAATTATCGATGAAGTTGATTCAATATTAATTGATGAAGCGAGAACTCCTCTTATTATTTCAGGCCAAGCAGAAGATAGCTCAGAGCTTTATCGATTAATCAATACTGTTGTTCCAACACTTGAGCAGCAAAATGAAGAAGATAAAGACGAAGAAACAGGTCAAAAAGCAGATTTTGTTGAAGGTGATTTCACCATTGACGAAAAAGCGAAACAAATATACTTAACTGAGCGTGGTCAAATTCATATCGAAGAGATCATGCAAGAAAAGAATTTGATTGAAGAAGGTGATTCTTTATTCTCAGCGAGCAATATTACTTTATTGCACCATGTTATGGCTGCTTTACGTGCGCATAAATTATTCCAAAAAGATGTAGATTATATCGTTAAGGATGATGAAATTGTCATCGTTGATGAACACACAGGTCGTACGATGGAAGGTCGTCGTTGGTCTGAAGGATTACATCAAGCGGTAGAAGCGAAAGAAGGCGTTAACATACAAAATGAAAACCAAACGTTAGCTTCAATTACCTTCCAAAACTTTTTCCGTTTATACAACAAACTATCAGGTATGACTGGTACGGCAGATACCGAAGCATTTGAGTTTAATCATATTTACGGTTTAGAAACGGTAGTCATTCCTACGAACCAACCCATGATTCGTAAAGATTTATCCGATCTTATTTATTTAACGTCTGAAGAAAAGTTTGAAGCAATACTTGAAGATATTCAAGACTGTGTCAAACGTGGGCAACCCGTTCTAGTAGGTACTATCAGTATTGAAACGTCAGAGTTTTTATCTTCATTTTTGAAAAAAGCTAAAATTAAACACAAAGTATTGAATGCTAAGTTTCACCAACAAGAAGCAGAAATTGTTGCTGATGCCGGTAAAGTGGGTGCGGTAACTATCGCGACTAATATGGCTGGTCGTGGTACCGATATAGTACTTGGTGGTAATTTCGACGCGATTGTAGGAAAGTTAAAGAATCCAACAGAAGAAAGTATTGCCAAGGCAAAAGAAGCTTGGCAGGTAGAACACGATAAAGTACTTGAATTAGGTGGTTTGCATATTGTTGCAACTGAACGCCATGAGTCTCGTCGTATTGATAATCAGTTGCGTGGTCGTTCAGGACGACAAGGTGATGCTGGCTCTACGCGTTTTTACTTATCGATGGAAGATGGCTTAATGCGTATCTTTGCTTCAGAGCGTATTAGTAACATGATGCGTAAATTAGGCATGGAACATGGTGAAGCGATTGAACATCCATGGGTGACTAAAAGTATTGAAAATGCACAACGTAAAGTTGAAGGTCGTAACTTTGATGTTCGTAAACAATTATTAGAATTTGACGATGTTTCAAATGATCAACGTAAAGTAATTTATGAGCAACGTAATGAGTTAATGGATGAAGCTGATATCAAAGATGTGATTTCTGCTATTCGTGGTGACGTTGTTAACGGTATGATTGATCAACATATCCCACCTCAATCTTTAGAAGAAATGTGGGACGTATCAGGCTTAGAAGAGCGTATGAAAGGTGACTTAGCTATTGAAATGCCAATTCAACAATGGTTGAAAGATGATACTAAGTTACATGAGGAAACACTAAGAGATAAAATAGTAGCGACCGTTGAAGAACAATATGAAGCCAAAGAAGAAATGGTTGGCGCTGACGTTTTACGTCAGTTTGAAAAAGCGGTTATGTTACAAAGCTTAGATTCTCATTGGAAAGAGCATTTAGCCGCAATGGATCATTTACGCCAAGGTATTCACCTTCGTGGCTACGCACAAAAAAATCCCAAGCAAGAATTTAAACGTGAGTCATTCGAATTATTTGCGGAATTATTAGATAACTTAAAATATGATGTGATAGGTATTTTAAGTAAAGTACAAATTCGTGCAGAGTCGGATGTTGAAGCGGTTGAAGAGCAACATCGTAAAGCGGAAGAAGTGCCTAAAGAGTTTTCACATGAATCTTCTGCTGATGCGACTTCACAAGAACCGAAAACACCACGTGTTGGTCGTAATGAACCTTGTCCTTGTGGATCAGGCAAAAAATACAAACAGTGCCACGGTAAATTGTCTTAATTAAAATCCACCTTGTCGTTGTAAGGATTAACTTCATTGTCAAAAGTACTCATTGCCTAGCGTCAACTCCGTGCTTTTTCCTTGAAGTTAGACCACACAACTTAAAGTTGAATATTTAATTGAATATAAAAATTTTGTAAATGCCAATCATATGATTGGCATTTTTGTTTAGAAATATTGTTTAGAAATATTGTTTAGAAATATTGTTTAGAAATATTGTTAAGAGAAAAATTATGAAACAAGTACATGTTGCTGTTGGTGTTATTGTCTCTAATGGGGAATTCTTTCTCACCAAAAGACTTGATCATGTTCATCAAGGCGGAAAATGGGAATTTCCAGGGGGTAAAGTTGAAGCGGGTGAATCTGTCGCGCAAGCGCTTCATAGGGAGCTACAAGAAGAGATCGCCATTGATATCCTATCATGTACGCCTTTAATTGAAATAACGCATGATTATGGTGATAAGCAAGTTAAACTTGAAGTTTTCTTAGTGGATAACTTTCAAGGAGAGCCAACAGCTCAGGAAGGGCAACAACAAAGTTGGTTTAGCTTACGTGAGTTAAGCCATGTTAATTTTCCTGATGCAAATATTGCGATTGTTGAAGAACTAAAAGCTTTGTATACGTGAGAGTATGATTTAAAGCTTTTTGATATTTTTCACTATTCTGGTTCAACAAAAAACTTATTATGTTGTAAAAACTCATCTTCCAACGCATCTAACATTTCTTCACTAATTTGCGCATCTTTTTGCATTGGTTGAGATATTTTATGATTTTCATCAGCCCAGTCGCCTAAGTCAATCAATTGGCAACGTTTACAGCAAAACGGGCGAAATTCGTTTTCTGGTATCCAATCAATTTTTTTATCACAAGTAGGACAAGGTACTTTTAAAGTCATGAGATTTTCTTTGGAAAATAAAGTGGATTATAGAAAAGTTTCTAATCGGTTACTAGAGCTAACAACGCGCCAGTTGAAATTGTACTTGTTGGTCAAAGTATTTTCGCCCTGTTTCATTACAAGGCAACATGAACCTAATGGAATAACGAAATTTATTTCCACTGACGGTAGGATAGTAGTTAGCTCCATCAGAAACTTTTATGCGTAATAATAATATACCTTCACCATTATCTTGGTAAAAACCACTTTGGCAGCCAATATTTTCAAAGCTAGTCCGTTGTCTGATAAATTTCAATATAAGTGCTAATGCAGAAGAAACTTGTTCAAGTAATGCTAACCATTGATTTATATCTTTTTCGATCTCTATTTGAGGCTGGTTTAACCATAAAGTTAATTGCGGAAGATCAAAACTGCAACTGCCTCCTTGCATGGCATATCGCTGCTTGAGTGTAGATAAAAACTTATCCTCTTTTAATTGTAACCATTGGGAAGTAGGGGTTTTTAACTGACAAAGTAAGGCGACAGAAAGTTTTAAATTATCTTCTAAAATACTGGTGTCAATATTGGGAGCACGTGACCAAACAACTAAATTTTGCTCTAGTTTTTCAAGGTCTTTAATTAAATCACCACGAATATCGTTCCTTTCGAGCGTATCAATGATGGCAAAAAATGAAGAGAAAAATATTTGATGGCTAAGCTCTATATCGCATTGCAGGCAATTTTTCGCTTGAGAGAATAATTGCTCAAGCTTTAAATAATTTCTAATACGCTCATTGAGCGGATGTTCATACAATACAGATGACATTTTGTAATGTTTTCATTTTAGAGGTTTAGCTAATGATTTAACTGATAATTATTTCTATACTACCTAGAGAGTTTACAAATGGCTAATTTTTTTGCTTTTGTCTCGCTTTTGACTGTCATTAGCGGAACTTGCATACGTTTTGTAGCGTTTATTTAAGGCATTCACTTGCATTAAAACCTCGTTTAGAACCTTAGATTCATTTTTAATAATATCATCGGCAAAAGTTAATCGTTTTTCTCTGCTGATTTGGCTGTTAATTATCGCATTAACTTCTTGCTGATTACTGCTGTCTCGCTGACATGTACGTGAAAGTTGAGTTTCTACAGACACATCAATCACTAAAACACGATTTACCAGCGCTTGTAAGTTATTTTCAAGTAACAAAGGCGCAGATAAAATACAGTAATCTCCTAAAGCGAGTGATAATTCATTTAAGATATTTTGACGGATGAGAGGATGTAATAGCGCATTCAACCACTGTTTTTCACTCTCATTTGAGAATATTTTACTTCTTAGTGCACTTCTATTTAACTCACCATTTTTTTGAAGTATATCTTGGCCAAAATGTTCAACGATTTTAGCTAATGCTTCACTGTTTGGAGCGACAACTTGTCGTGCGACAATATCAGCATCAATAACATCAACACCCAATTCTGCAAACATATCTGAAACAGTTGTTTTACCACTACCAATACCACCTGTTAAGCCAACAATATATTTAGCCATAATGCGTAACCTATTAATGAAATTTTATGTGCTCAACTCTGAGTGATTACTGTTTGTAAGTAACTGGCAATTCTAAGCAATCATTAATGCTAAGTACCATTGCCAAATGCCTTCACCCCATAGCAGACAAATCCAACCCGCAATCGCTAAATAAGGGCCAAAAGGAATAGCTTGTTCACGAGAATGGTTTTTAAATAGCATCAATGAAATGCCAATTACAGCACCTACAGCAGAAGCCATTAAAATTAGTAAAGGTAATAACTGCCAACCCATCCATGCGCCAAAAACAGCCAATAACTTGAAATCACCATGACCCATTCCTTCTTTACCTGTTATTAACTTAAATAGCCAAAAGATAGAAAATAAACTCATGTAACCAGCAACGGCACCTATAACAGCTTGTTCAAGCGGAACAATTGTTGCGTTTATATTTATCAATAACCCTAGCCATAGGAGTGGATAAGTAAACTGATCAGGTAATAACATATGATCAAAATCAATCATGGTTAAGCAGATCAGCCCCCAGGTTAGAATTAACACAAAAAAAGTGATTGGAGCTACGCCATAATGTAAGGCTACTACTATGCTTAATGCTGCTGTTGCAGCTTCAATCATTGGATAACGAATTGAAATAGCGGTTTTACACTGGCTACATTTCCCTTTTAAAAATAACCAACTGATAACTGGGATATTTTCATAATAACGGATTTCATGATTACAATGAGGACAGGTCGAATTTGGTTTTGATAAGGTGATTAATTGCTGTTCTTTTTCGGGAGTATCTTTAACTTCTTCGGCAAGAAATTCTCGACACTCTTGATACCAGCCTTGCTCAAGCATTTTAGGAAAACGATAAATAACGACGTTTAAAAAACTGCCTATGGTTAAACCAACCACACAAACTGTCAGATAAAAACTTAATGGATAATACTCAAAGATAGCAATAAGATCAGAAAACACGGATAACCTACTTGAAAAACTGTAGCGAATAATTATCGCTACAGTGTATTGGATTCACTAAAAAATAGAAACGTTCCTAATAATTTACCTTACTAAACTACCATACCAATTTGGAATATAGGAAGGTACATCGCAACGATTAAACCACCAATTACGACGCCGAGAACCGCCATGATCATGGGTTCAATAAGCGCTGTTAAATTATCAACAGCATCATCAACTTGCTGCTCATATACGGTGGCTACTTTCGCTAACATATCATCAACGGCGCCCGATTCTTCACCAATAGCAACCATTTGAATCACCATATCAGGAAAAATACTACAGTTACGCATGGCAAGGTTCATTTGCATGCCTGAGGTAACCTCTGAGCGAATTTCTAAAATTGCATTGCGAAATACCGCATTACCTGCAGCACCTGCCGCAGACTCTAAGGCATCAGGCAAAGGAACACCTGCGGCAAATGTGGTTGAAAGAGTACGAGCATAACGAGCAACAGCTGCTTTTCTTAATAAGTCACCAAGAACGGGTAATTTTAGAATTTTTTTATCGATACTATCGCGAAATTTTTGACTGTTGAGATGAGCTTTTTTAAATAAATAAATGGAAGCAAAAACAATTCCTAGCCCTAAATACCAATAGGTTTGCATAAATTCAGATATTGCTAATACAAATAAGGTAAATGCGGGTAATTCTGCACCGAAACTATCAAAAATTTCTTTAAATACCGGCACAACAAAAATTAATAATATAGAAGTAACAATTGCCGCAACCACCAAAACGGCAATCGGGTAGGTCATTGCCTTTTTAATTTTAGCTTTTAACGCTTCTGCTTTTTCTTTGTAGGTCGCAATACGAGCGTAAATAGTTTCCAGAGCGCCGGACTGCTCACCTGATTGCACTAAATCACAATACAAACTATCGAAATGTTTGGGGTGGTCACGTAAACATTCAGATAAGGGAATACCTGATTGCAACTTTATACTGACATCGGCTAAGAGTTTTTGCATATTGCCATTGCTGTGTCCTTTACCAATCATTTCAATCGATTGCACCAAGGGAACTCCGGCACCTAACATAGTAGCTATTTGCCGGGTAATAACAGCTATATCAGCAGGAGTGATATTTTTATCACCGCCTAAACCAAATAAGGGTTTAGGTTTTTTCTTGACCCTTCCTGGGGTAACGCCTTGTTTTCTAAGCTGTGCTTTTAATTCCAGCATACTGGCAGCAGAAAGCTCACCACTTACTTTTTTACCTTTTCTATTGACCCCTTGCCATAGAAAGACATCTAGCTCTTTTACCTTAGCCATTTTGGGCTTTGCTGTAGCTGAAACTGCCATATAACCCCCCTAACTTATTACTCGCATTGATGTTACTAAGCTATTTATTTAATTTATGCTGCGTATTATGAACTGGTCACTCGATTAATTTCTTCTAGGCTGGTCATGCCTTGCATGGCTTTTTTAATACCAGACTGTCTTAAATTATCAAAACCTTCCTTTTGACACTGGGCAGAAATATCTAAAGAATTACCACCTTCCATGATGATATTAGCGACTTCTTCACCAATTTTTATTACTTCATATATACCAACACGACCCTTATAGCCACCGGTACATTGTTCACAACCCACAGGTTTAAATAAGGTAAACTGTCCTATTTTGTCTTGCGGGAAACCTTGGTTTAGTAGTTCTGCTTCTGGGATAACTTCTTCAGTTTTACATTGTGTGCATAATCGCCGAGCAAGTCGTTGGGCAATAATGATACTGACAGAACTGGCAACGTTATATGAAGGGACACCCATATTAAGTAGGCGAGTCAGTGTTTCAGCAGCCGAGTTAGTATGTAAAGTCGATAAAACTAAATGACCTGTTTGTGCCGCTTTTATCGCGATTTCAGCGGTTTCTAAATCTCGTATTTCCCCAACCATAACAATATCAGGATCTTGTCTTAGAAAAGAGCGTAATGCACTAGGAAAGGTTAACCCGGCTTTAGTATTTATTTGTACTTGGTTAATCCCTTCAAGGTTAATTTCAACGGGATCTTCGGCGGTAGATATATTACGTTCTTGGGTGTTGAGTATATTTAACCCAGTATAAAGCGAGACGGTTTTACCTGAACCAGTCGGCCCTGTGACTAAAATCATTCCTTGAGGTTGAGCGAGTGCATCCATATAGATTTTTTTTTGCTCAGGTTCATAACCAAGCATTTCAATACCTAGCATAGCGCTTGAAGAATCTAATATCCGCATTACTATTTTCTCACCCCACATAGTGGGTAAGGTGCTGACACGAAAATCGATGGATTTTCGTTTTGAAAGGGCCAATTTAATTCGCCCATCTTGTGGAACACGCCGTTCAGCAATATCGAGCTTTGACATGACTTTTAATCGCGCGGCCATACGTGATGATAATGAAATTGGGGGTTTGGCAACTTCAGTTAAAATGCCATCGACACGAAAACGTATCCGATATGATTTTTCATAAGGTTCAAAATGTAAATCTGAGGCACCTTTTTTTATCGCATCAAGCAATATTTTATTAATGTAAACAACGATAGGCGCATCTTCTTTGCCACCTGTCGCTCCTTCGTTGTCGTCATCCGTTCTTTCTTCTTGTACATCAATACCAGCCAATTCTTCAGTGTCGATATCACTAATGTCTAGCGCATCACTTTCTTCTTCTAAAACTTTATCAATACATACATGTAAACTTTGCTCATCAGCAAGCACTAATTCAGTGGTAAAACCGGTGTTAAATTGAATTTCTTCTAAGGCATCTAAATTTGTTGGATCTGACATCGCGACAAACAATACTTTGCCACGTAAAAATAAAGGGAGGGCATTATGTTTTCGAATAAGTTTTTCGTTACGAATGCCTTCAGGAACCAAACTGGTATCAAAATGTTTAAGATCTATTAATGCATAACCAAAACTGCGGGATAAGATACTAGCAATGTTTTGAGCACTAAATTTTTTATCTTCAACAAGGTAGCGCACAAACGGTTTTTTTTGCTGAATAAAATCAGCACTGATGTCATCTACCTGTTCAGTAGGGACAAGATTATGCTTAGATAAAGCAGATAAAACACTGGATTGTTGATGCAGTCTTTTCATAAGGCCTTGGTTGTACTCAAGTAATTAGTATCACTTACAGTGTAACGTATTTTTGTATTAAAAAACAAAAACAGTTATTTATAAAATAAAAAAGCTCCCGAAGGAGCTTTATTGGCATTTTATTAATTATTAACAAAGAGCAGGGTTTGTGGCATCACCATTACAGGTTTCTGCCCAAGATGTAATAGGAGCACCAACTGCAACACCACCTGTAGGTGTTAATACATAAGTATTTGCTGCAGCTATTCCTTTAAATACGTTAGGAGTAACAGTAATTACACCATTTGCTACTGCAACACTTGCAACTGCTTGAGAAGTATTTGTTGCTGGCACGCCATTTGTACCTAAATCACAATCAGCAATAGCATTTGTTAATACACAAACTCCTACAGCAGTTTTATATGGTGTAACAGCTAATTTAACTTCAGCATATGCTGCTTTAGATGTATATGTTTGATAAGCCGGTAATGCAACCGCGGCTAAAATACCGATAATCGCAACAACGATCATCAATTCAATTAGTGTAAAGCCTTTTTGGCCAGTTTTTGCTGTTGCTAAGTTTTGTAATGTTTTTTTCATAATAATTAAATCCATACTCTAATTACGGGGGCTGACTTCATACTGCGACAAAATTTGTAAAATGTAAAATTTTGTATCGATTTTTTTTACTTTTTTTACTGTTTTGTCTAAAAAAGCGTTTTATTCACCGAAATATGGTTGATTTTTAACAAGATATTAACGGTATAAATTTCTTTTTCAGATTCATAATATTACATCTAGGCGCATTTTAATGGATTTGGCGTATTGTTTGGGTTGATTTTATGAGTATAAATTAAACAAAGCGCATCGAAAGGTCGACCGCATTTACATGTTTTGTTAACGCACCAACTGAAATAAAATCAACACCCGCTTTAGCATACGTTGTTAATGTTTCAATCGTCATATTGCCTGATACTTCTAGTTTTGTTTTACCTTGAGATATTTCGGCGGTTAATTTAACGGCTTGTTCAATCATCTCTGGCGTAAAATTGTCTAACATAATGATGTCAGCTTGAGCATTTAGCGCTTGAATTAATTCATCAATGCTTTCAACTTCAACTTCAACGGTTATAGTGGGATGATTTGATTTTGCAGTATTAATTGCTTTTTCAATACCGCCGCAGGCCGCAATATGATTTTCTTTAATTAAAAAGGCATCAAATAAACCTATACGATGATTAACACCACCGCCACATTTTACTGCGTATTTTTGTGCGCTACGTAAACCTGGTATTGTTTTTCGGGTGTCGAGTAATTTTGTAGTTGTGTCAGCTAAGCATTCAACATATTGACGAGTAACGGTTGATGTGCCCGATAAGCTTTGTAAAAAGTTAAGAGCAGTACGTTCACCGGTAAGCAGTATCCTAGCATTTCCAGATAATTCAAATAACGTAGTATTTGCTTTAACGATTTGTCCGTCATTTACAAACCAGGTGATTTTTGTTGCTTGTTCGCCTGAAAAACCGAACGCGTGGTCGAGCTGTAAAAAAACTTGATTAACCCACTCAACGCCACAAATAACACAGTCGTCACGACTAATAATGTTCGCTACAGCTTGATTATTTGCTGGAATAAGTTCAGCGGTAATATCAAGATTATTGGCTAATGTTGTGTGATCAGTGACTCCAAGATCTTCACATAAAGCCCAAGCAACGGTTTTTTCAATATCGTACTGAAGTTCTGATGAGTGTTGAGAAGTTAACATTAAATTTTATTCGCTTATTAATATACTGACTGACTATTAGAGGCTATCTTTCTCTTAATATGAGCAGGTTGCCTGATTGGCTAAATTCTACCTTTTTTAGAGCACTCATGCCCAATAGAATTTCATCTGTTTTCATACCTGGATTTATACTTGCACTTATATTATATAAAAATAAGTTACCAATGTTGAGCTGATCTAACGTGGTTTTGTATACTCTGACATTGCCATTAGCTGTTTGTGCGATATGGCTGCCAGCACTAGTTAACTGAAGCTTTTCAGCAATATGAGCAGGTATAGAAACATTTGTTGCACCGGTATCAAGTAAAAAAGTCACGTTTTGATCATTAATCTTTCCTTGAGTGACATAATGTCCCTGCCTGTTTTGAATAAGCCTAACTTCAGCTTTGCCTTTTTCGGTCAGGCTATATTCAGGTTGAATATTAGGGTTCCACTGTTTTTCTAGAATGTCTTGAAACACAAAGACCAATAAAGCCAAAACGATTAACCAAGCAATCCAGATGAAAATTTTACCCATTTTGTTCGTGGTTATTTCAGGTTGAGATGACATTGATTCGCTTTTTACCTTTAACTATGAATGTTTTGTACTGTACGTATTATATAGATGCTTTGATCAACTTTTCACTTTAAAACTCTTGGCTTTTATAAAAAGCGAGCAAGCAGTATGATAGCGAGTATATCAATATTTTACGTGTTTATTGTATGACTAAACCTACAATCTCCCAACCTAAATCTGTTATGAATATTAATCAAGGTTGGTTAAAACAAGCTGAAAAATGTAAATCACCTCATTATGATCAAAGAGAATTTTGCGATATCACTGAGATCTCATTACTTGTGGTTCATAATATTTCATTACCCGCTAAACAGTTTGGTGGCAACTATATAAATGATTTGTTTTTAGGACAGTTAGATCCTAAAGCACATCCGAGTTTTGAAGACATATATCAACTTCGCGTATCTGCGCATTGTCTTATTCGTCGTGATGGGCAGATTATTCAATACGTTTCTTTTAATGAACGTGCATGGCACGCGGGTGTTTCTAGTTATCAAGGCAAACAAAAATGCAATGATTTTTCGATAGGAATAGAACTGGAAGGCGCGGATGATATTCCCTATACTGATGAACAATATCAACAACTTAGTCAGTTAACTTTATCACTGATTTCAGTATACCCACTTATCGAGGGTAATATTACTGGGCATTGTGATATTGCACCAGGAAGAAAAACAGATCCTGGCGATGCCTTTGATTGGCAAAAATATCAAGCAATGATAAAGGTAACATAAGCTGTTAATGCTAAGTAATTTCAGCTTAAGCAACTACTGTTACTTCATGCAAGTATTATTGCTAAATACTTTAATTGATGATTTTATACATTATGACGACATTATTGGACAATAAACATGAGCCTAATTAGTTTACTTATTGCTTTAGCTGCAGAGCGTTATTTATCCTCCTCAGCATGGCAATTTTCATTTTACTTTTCTCGCTATCAAGCTTTTTTTAAACGTTATTTAGCGTTAGGTTCGCCGGGTAAATCGATGATTTCTAACAGCGTATTTGTATTAATACCGGTAGTTGGCATTTATTTTATTCTAGGTTTAATAGATAACAGTTTAATCCACCTTACTATATCTACAGTAATACTGATCGTTTGTTTTGGTTGTGTGAATACCCGAGATATTTATAAGCAATATCTAATGGCGGCTTTTCGGGGGGAAACAACCACTTGTGATATGCATCACAAACAATTACTGCAAGATAAAAATTTACCTGATATGGGTTTTGGTCAAATGCTGATTTGGCTAAATTATCGGTACTTCATTGCGATTATGATATTTTTTGTTGTTTTTGGCGCACCAGGGGCTTTATTTTATCGTTTAGTGTGTAAATTTAATGAAGCGACTGTTGATAACCTTATTACAGATAATGATGCTGAAGAGCACATTAATAGTAGTGAAAGCAGCATTGAAGAAGAGGCAGAGTGTACTGAAGAGGCTTTGCATGAAACATCAAATAACACCGAAGTAGAAACTACAGAAAAAAGTTCAGATGTAAGTGATTTTAATCAACAGTTATTATTTTGGCTAGATTGGATACCTGTACGAATTATTGCCTTCGGTTACATGTTGGTCGGTCACTTTTCGAGAGCATTACCTGTTTGGTTGGAAAATTTCTTCGATGTAGGAAAATTACCACATAATGTATTAATCAGTGTTGCTGAGAAGTCAGAAGACTTTATGATTGATAAAAACGACTGCACCGCGGAACCTTGCTTACTTGTTCGTTTAGCAAAACGTTCGTTATTGTTATGTCTCTCAGTTATTGCAATGCTTATTCTTACTGGTGTTATTAGCTAAATTTAAAATGTTTATCATAAAATTTTAGCTATACTTCGCATCAGTTAGTAACAGCTTCTTATATCTATTTATGGCATATCAATACGTTTAAAAAGTATTGATATGCTAATCTCCCCTTATATTTTTAGTTGTTTTTTTATTCAGCTGAACTATGTTCTGTTTACAAAATAAAAATATTTTGTTATTTTTACGTCACTTTTTACAATGGTAATACCAATTTACCGTGGGCTTTTAGCATTTTTTGCGATAAAGATTTTCAATTTGAGTACTGATTTACATTATGGTTTTAGCAAATATTAAACAGCCAGTTAAACAAGCAAAGCTATCAGATGTGATCCAATCGCAACTGGAAGCGATGATCTTGGAAGGCAGTTTAATCGCCGGTCAAAAATTACCTCCTGAACGTGAATTAGCAATTCAATTTGATGTATCTCGTCCTTCATTACGTGAAGCGATTCAAAAATTAGAAGCAAAGGGATTAGTCACTCGTAAACAAGGTGGCGGTACTTTTGTTAGTGAACAAATATTAAAAGGTTTTTCTGATCCTTTATTTGATTTAATGGCACAAAGTAATGAATCACAATTCGACCTGTTAGAATTTCGTCATGGTATTGAAGGCATGTCTGCTTATTATGCAGCTATGCGAGGAA
>Ga0233426_10001365_pt1 | contig 22718 bp, 19 predicted proteins | sample SI_118_April2016_6_FD_179875 | JGI IMG/M metagenome (GOLD analysis project Ga0233426, IMG submission 179875) | Seawater microbial communities from Saanich Inlet, British Columbia, Canada - SI_118_April2016_10_MG | ecosystem: Environmental > Aquatic > Marine > Inlet | place: Canada: British...
GTGTTACGATGCTTCATGTCCGAATCCCCTGAGGTAAATTTGCTGTCTCGAAAGCTGCTATTTTACCGCACACCAAGGGGGTCGGACTTCTTTAACCCGCTTTAATTTTTAAACCGGACAGCAGTGGAATAGTTATATTATTCAGAGGTTTCTTAAGCAGCTTTTGATTCAATAATAGGTGAATAAAATAGACGGCCAAGATAATCCTGATGATAGCGTAAAGACAGACAGTCGATTGCGCTTTAGAATGCTGAGTGAAGCGATTCCTCAATTAGCATGGACTGCCACGCCTGCTGGAAAATACTCCTACGTTAATCAACGTATTATTGATTTTTGTGATGTGCCTTATGGGGACTTATTAGGTGCTGGCTGGCAATCGTTAATACATCCTGACGATGTTCTTCGAGCGATAGATGCATGGAATTCTGCTATCAATATAGCTAAGCCTTTCGTGATTGATTTTCGCTTAAAACGCAGAGATGGCATTTATGTTTGGTGTTTTTGTCAGGCGTTCCCCATGTTTGACGAATACGAAAAAATAACCGAATGGTTCGGTACCTATACTGACATTAGTGATCGTAAACAGGCGGAAGAAGAGCAAGCAACGACTAGCCGTTTATTAAACGAGTTTCAAAAAATTGCCAAAGTCGGTGGTTGGGAACTAGATGTAGTCACCGGACATTTGTTCTGGACACTAGAAACTTATCATTTACATGACACCTCACCTGAAGAATTTACCCCTTCTGTAGATGCTGGTGTTAGTTATTTTCTACCTGAGTCACGACAAATAATTACCGATGCTCTAGAGGCAGCCATTCATCATGGTAAAGGCTATGACTTAGAACTGGAAACCTTAACGGCTAAGGGACGTAAAATTGATGTGCGTACCACTTGCTCTGTGACGCAAGAGGAAGGTAAAACGGTTAAGCTCACGGGTATTTTTCAAGATATTAGTGATCAAAAATCATCGCAACGACAGTTAGAAAGCGTTAACAAAGCCTTGGAAGATGTTAATGCCGAATTAAAGTCTATTGCTCATTACGATGCACTCACCCATTTACCCAATCGTACGCTGTTAGCTGACCGTTTACGCCAATCTATTTTTCAGAAAAAGCGTAACGGGCGTTCAATAGCGGTTGCCTTTTTGGACTTAGATGGGTTTAAAGAAGTGAACGATACATACGGTCATGATGCGGGTGATGAACTGTTAATTCATATTGCCAATAACATGAAAGAGACATTGCGCGAGGTAGATACCTTAGCGCGTATTGGCGGTGATGAATTTGTTGTGTTGTTAGATGATTTGGTGAATCCAAAAGAATGCGAATATTTATTACAAGGTTTACTTGAAACGGTTGTTAAGCCATTTTTTCTCGGCACGAATAAAGTACAAATATCTGCCAGTATGGGCGTCACTATTTACCCGCAAGATGGTGTAGATGCGGAACAGTTATTGCGACACTCAGCCCAAGCAATGTATCGCGCAAAACAGTCAGGTAAAAATTGCTTTCATTTGTTTGATGTAGAGCAAGATGTAGCAGTAAAAACTCAGCATGCAGAAATTGAAAATATTCAAGCGGCTCTTAATAACAATGAGTTTGTCCTGTTCTATCAGCCTAAAGTGAATATGCAAACGGGCGAAGTTATTGGTGCAGAAGCGCTCATTCGTTGGCAGCATCCACAGCGGGGGTTGTTATTCCCTCTAGATTTTTTACCCGTAATAGAAGATAGCCCTTTGAGTATCAATATTGGCGAGTGGGTGATTTCGACGGCACTTGAGCAAATGGAAAGTTGGCGCTTAGCTGGGTTAGATATTCCCGTGAGTGTTAATGTGGGCGCATTACAGTTACAGCAAACTAATTTTCTTAAGCGGTTAGAAAATATTCTTAGTCAGTACCCTAACACTCAGCCCCATCATTTAGGTTTAGAAATTTTAGAGACCAGTGCCTTAGGCGATGTTTCTCAGGTATCTACCTTGATAGATGCTTGTCAATCACTGGATATTGATTTTGCCTTAGACGATTTTGGTACAGGTTATTCATCACTGACCTACCTAAGACGTTTACCTGCCACACTACTTAAAATTGATCAAAGCTTTGTTAGAGATATGCTTGATGATGCGGACGACTTGGCGATTATAGAAGGGATTATTAGTCTAGCGTCAGCTTTTGGGCGTGAAGTCATCGCAGAAGGTGTTGAGACGGTTGCCCACGGTGAAAAATTATTATCTCTCGGGTGTAAGCTCGCACAAGGTTACGGTATTGCAAGACCAATGCCCGCCGAGGACATCCCACAGTGGGTAAAAAGCTTGCAACCGGACCCTGTGTGGCTTCGCGCTAGTGAAAGTGAAATAGGAGGAGACCGATATAATTCTATGCAAGTTCAATAAGTGTTCTTGTTTTTCTTCAAACTGCGCGGATTTCAGTACCAGTGCGACACATTAATATATTTAGCGAAAGGCTATCATGTGGCGCGAATTGCCATGTTAATGATTAAAAACGACGAATAAACTCAGTGCTATTTAGCACTGAGTTTATTACGCATCATTAACTCTGCTGGTGTGATAGTGACTCTTTCTACGGGAGGGTGCAGTAATATTTCTATGCGACGATTTTTCTTTTGACTGGCGTAATCTACATCCATAGCGATAGGTCGTGTGTTAGCAAAACCAACGGCTTGAAATTGTTTTGCAGGTAGGCCTTTCTCCATTAAATGACGAATGGCAAACGATGCCCTAGCGGCAGATAATTCCCAATTGGTAGGATATTTTTCTGCCAGTGTCGAAACGATAGGGCGGTGATCGGTATGCCCCTCGATGCTAATTAAGTGGTTAGGAAATTCAGCTAAGGTATCGGCCACTAGAGATAAGGTTTTTTGACCGCGTGCATTAAGACTGGCTGAACCGGATGAGAATAAAATAGTGTCTTCTAAACGAATCAATGTGGTGCCATCTTTAAATTGTTGCACTAAACGGCTTTTTTCTGAACTCAATTCAGCGTTGGTTTTATCTAATAAGGCGAGTTGTTTGGTGAGTTCACTAAGTGCTGTTTTTTCGCGCTGTAACCGTTCTTCTAGCGTTTCGATGGTTGCACTAAATTCTGCTATGCGTACTAACTCTTCATCTAATTGAGCCTTGGTCGCTTCGTATTTTTGATTAATGAGTGATGAAAATTCATTAAGTTGTGCAATTTGCTTCTCGTATTCTGTTTCTTTTATAACTAATTTTTCTTCAAGCTCGTTACGAATAGTCGATAAGGCTTCTTGCGATTGGTTTTTATCTTTTTCTGTTTGCGCTAACTGATTTTTAATTTCATCAATTTCTGCTTTTAGACCCGCTTGCGCGGCAAGTTTTTCTTGTTCTGTTTTTGCGAGTTGTTTCTTTAGACCATCCATTTCGCCGTTGAGCTTTTCGCTGGCGGCTACCCGTTCATTCTGTAATAGTGCGAGTTGTTGTTTGACGTTGGCTAGCTCGCTATTGAGGCTGTTGAGTGCTTGTTGTTTTTCAGTTTCGGTTTGAGTGAGCTTTTCCTTAACAGTATTCACTTCGTTTTTTAGCGAATCTCGTTGGCTATTCACACTGTAAAACGCTGACTCTTTATCTTCTAATTCAGAAGAAGTTTCTCTCAAATCTCTTTTGGTGCTACGTAATTGGCGCTTAGTACTATCCAACTGTTGGCTAAGAGCAGCACTTTTTTCCGAAGTACTGTAAAGAAAATAACCCGTAATACACAATCCTAATGCCAGCATAATAGCCAATATAATGCTGAGCGAGCCTGTTTGTTTGTTGGGTATTAATCGTGTGTTTTTGTGGTTGTTAGTCATTTTACTGCACCTAATATGTAACCTACTTAATATTAAGTCTAGCAAAGGAATGAAGTTTTGCCGCATTGGAAGGTTACTTTTCGTACAGTCCTTTTGGAGTGCTTAGATATGCAACGCTGTTTAGTGTAACTATTTGATTTTTATGAGAAATAGGGCAGGTGAAGGCTAGGTGATATGCCCGCAATTGGAGGGTTTTTATGTGCGCTTGATCGCTTTTTGAGCTTTCGTTATGGTCATTAAGTCTAACGGTAGATGGCGAAACAGTGTTGTATAGCTTGTCTCCGAGAATAGGGTAGCCGAATTGAGACAAATGGCGACGAATTTGATGTTTACGGCCTGTTTTAATGGTGATGTCGACTAAGCTGCTTTTATTTTCCGCATCATATGCGATGGTGTGGATTTCGCTATGGGCGGCCTTATTGTCTATTGGGTCGGTTAAGGTATGTTCTCCTGTAGGTAATTCTCCTTCTACAACCGCATGATAGCGCTTATCGGTTTGTCTATTTTCAAATTGGGCACACAGGTTTGCGGCGACTTTTTTGTTGTGTGCAATTAACATAATACCGCTGGTGGCACGATCCAAACGGTGGACGAGAAAGCTAGGTCGCTGAGGTTGATGATATTGCTCTACCCAACGTGTAATAGAGCAGTGATCCCCCCATTTTGAGCCGTGGGATAACATGCCGTGGGGTTTATACCATATACTGTATTGCTCATGATCGTGGAGCAGGTGAGGGGTTGGTGGTGTTTCTGCAAGTACATATGGGTTGTAATAGAGGTAGAGCTTATCACCTCTACTGAGAAGATTGTTGCCGCGCCTAATGGGCTTTATTTGATGATGGCTGGCGCCATGACGGTGTAGCCAAACAGCACCTTTGGTCATACAGTCTTTGATAACTCGTTTAGATAACTGACATTGGCTTGCTAGGCAGTTAATGGCGGGTGTTTTTTCATCGTTGACGGTTATTTCCAGTGTGAAGGGGCCTATACTTTCTGTCATAATAACCGCCTTTTAATGATGCCCATTTATCTGTTTTCCTTTGATATTTTTTCTTGCCTTTGGCTCAGGCCAATACGCTTCTACTCGAGTATGCCCCATTATGACCGATATGACCGATATGACCGATATGACCGATATGTCAGAATTGCTGAATAAACCGTTAATTAAGCCTGCTAATCCTAATTTCTCTTCGGGGCCTTGTAGTAAACGCCCGCATTATGACGTAAGCCAATTAGATGTGTCTACGTTAGGGCGCTCGCACCGTGCGCCAATAGGCAAACTAGCCTTAGGGCGAGCGTGTAGCGAGACTGCTGAGCTATTAGGCTTACCGGACGGTTATCGTGTGGGTGTGGTGCCTGCCTCTGATACTGGTGCAGTCGAAATGGCAATGTGGTCTTTGTTAGGTGCTCGTGGTGTAGATGTACTCGCGTGGGAGTCTTTTGGGGCAGGTTGGGTCACCGATATTACCAAGCAGCTTAAGTTAGACAATGTGCGACATTTATCAGCAGACTACGGTGCTATTCCTGATTTAGCGACAGTCGATTTTACTAACGACGTGGTGTTTACCTGGAACGGGACGACTTCTGGCGTCAAAGTACCTAACGGTGATTGGATTGCAGACGACCGTGAAGGATTAACCATTTGTGATGCTACCTCGGCGGTATTTGCGATGGAAATGCCGTGGGAAAAACTCGATGTAATTACCTATTCTTGGCAAAAAGTACTGGGCGGTGAAGGGGCGCATGGTATGTTAATTTTAAGTCCTCGAGCAGTAGAACGCCTAGAAAGTTATACACCGCCCTGGCCGATGCCTAAAATTTTCCGCCTAACGAAAGGGGGAAAGTTGATGGAGGGAATATTCCGTGGTGAAACCATTAATACACCGTCTATGTTATGTGTTGCTGATTATTTAGACGCACTAGCGTGGGTACGTGAGTTAGGCGGTGTTAGTGCCACTATCGCTAAATCACAAGCGAATTTACAAATGGTGAAAAGCTTTGTTGATGATCACGACTGGATTGATTTTTTAGCACAAGACAGTGCTTTATGCTCTAACACCAGTGTGTGTTTAACCTTATCGGTTAGTCAAGAACAGGTGAAAGCCATAGTAAAACTACTGGATACAGAAGGTGTTGCCTACGACATTGGATCTTATCGCGATGCACCATCTGGGTTGCGTATTTGGTGTGGTGCCACAGTAGAAGAGCAGGATTTACAAGAGTTAATGCCATGGTTGGCGTGGGCCTATCACACAGTGGTTAATGCGTGATAGAGAACGGATTTTATGTTTTATTATCTTTGTGGAATATAGTAAAACTACAGTGAAAACCTAGTTGAGTCATGATCAAAGGCATAGTAAAAGATATAGGCAATCCAATAAATGAATACTTATAAGCTGGTTGTGTATATTCCTGTTGAGTATGTAGAGCAGGTAAAAGCTGCTATTTTTACTGCAGGTGCGGGTAAGCAAGGGCATTATGATCAATGCTGTTGGCAAACATTAGGCAAAGGCCAGTTTCGTCCGTTAGCGGGTAGTGATCCCTTTATTGGCGCTAAGAGTAAAGCCAATGGTGCTGTAGAACAGGTAGATGAGTATCGTGTTGAAGTGCTTTGTGAAGAAGCTAGCTTGGAAGGCGTTGTTCAAGCATTGAAAGCGACTCATCCTTACGAAGAGCCCGCCTATGATGTTATCTTACGCTACCCGGCCTGACTGCTCGATCAAGGTCTTCCATATGTAGTGGAAAACTTTGTTTTTTATGATCATCAAAATAGCGTTTTAAGGTTTTTTCCACCACGGTAAAAGCCAGTTCTTCCCAAGGTATGTCTTCTTCCGAGAATAGTGCGACTTCAAGCGATTCGGGTGATGATTTAAAGCTTGTATCAAGTAGTTCTGCTTTATAAATAAAGTAGACTTGATTGATATGAGGAAGGTTGTAAAGCGCATATAGCTTATCGATTTTTAGGTTAGCGTAAGCTTCTTCCCACGATTCCCTTAAAGCACCTTGTTCGGTAGTTTCTCCGTTCTCCATAAAACCGGCAGGTATCGTCCAAAGACCATATCTTGGTTCAATAGCACGTTTACAGAGTAATACTTTATCTTGGTAGGTGGGCAAGCAGCCAGCAATAATACGAGGGTTTTCGTAGTGAATGACGCCGCAGTTATTATCGTTACAAACAAAGCGATCTCGGTTATCCCCTTCGGGAATACGAAAAGTGACGGAACTACCACAGTTGCTGCAAAACTTCATACCATGTGCCTTTTGTATTTGGACTCATAGTATAGATAGTTAACACGCCGCTGAAAACTAAGGTATGTTTAAAGCGGGGATTTAACATTATTAAGCCATAGGAAAAGCGAGTATATCGGCACCTTTGGTCTCTTTATGGTTGCTTTCCTGAGCTAAATCTCTAAGAGGATCATTAGTACCGGCCATTTTGTTTAGCCAGCCTCTTAACTCGGCAAATGATTCATGCATTAACTCACTAATTTTTAGACATGAGCCCATTGGCGAATTGGCATGTAATTGGCGGTGGGCATCTATTTGGAATTGTATACCGCGCAAACGCTGCTTGAACTCTTCAGGTGCATTATTGATGAGTTTTTCCACTTGCGCTTGGCGTAATGCTTCTAATGCTTTTGGGTTTTCTTTTGCTAAACTAACAAGATGGTCAAAACTTGGTAAATCTGACATGGTGTTTACTTCTCCTTGTCCCGCTAATCACTAGAGATCCCCATCTCAACAGCAATAATTAGTTGAACATTCTATGGTCTGTTTTTGTGCGTTTTTGTATTGAACGTATCATTAACGTCAGTAATGCTAGGTAATATAAGTAATGCAAGCCATACCGAAAACGTATTTTTTTTCTGAAATCCAATGGATCGTAATAGGTCAAAAACACGTATATTGTTTTCTATAATATGGTGCTTTTACTGGTTCACGCACTTACGAAATACATAGTACAAAAAAAACTTGGCTATGTAGAGTCGCATTTCTAGAACAAATAGTTATTAAGAGTTGTACGAAAATTAATCTAAAGATGTGTTTTTTGTACAAAATAGAGGTTTTAGGGCATATATGGCAATAAAATAGGTGTAAACGGGCACTTTGGTGGGTAAACGATTTATAACTAAAAATTGATAAGAATGTGGTTTGTGGAGAGTTTTTTTGATTGATGATGCTGTAAGTCGACTTGAGTCTATGTTGATCTCCGTGCCGGAGCTGAATACCGTTGGTAGCCGTAACAATAGTCATGAAAGTAGTGGCAAAGAAGATAGTGAGAATAATAGCGGCAATAATATCGAAAATAAAAGGATTGAAACCCTCTCTGGCATTGCATCGGTATTACTACCTTTAGTGAAAAAAGGCGATGAGTGGCACATATTACTTACGCTAAGAGCGAAAAAAATGCGTCATCATGGTGGTGAGGTGGCTTTCCCTGGAGGCATGTGGGAGCCGGGTGATAATAACTTGGTAGATACGGCACTTCGTGAGTGTGAAGAGGAGGTTGCCATTTCTCCACAAGCTATCTCGGTATTAGGTGGATTACCTTTTTCACAGACTCGCCACCTAACCCGTGTTCGGCCTGTAGTCGGTATTGTTCATTCGTTGAATGGAATGCTGGCAAACCCCAGTGAAATAGCAGAAATATTTACTGTGCCACTAGCCTTTTTTATAGCTGACCCACGTATTCGAACAGATATCTTTACCCAAAAAGATAAGGGCTTAACCCACCGAGTACCCGCATATGATTATCAGGGGTATGAAATTTGGGGGTTTACAGCCTCAGTTATTGTCCAGTTAATCAATCGAGGGTTTACGTACACTTCCGATAAAGTGAGCTGTGAAAATGGAAATCGAATGTCCGGAAACGCCCCAAATGAAATAAAAGGTGAGACCATTAGGCTGCATTCAGCACCCGAGAAAATATGGATATATTAATAATGAATAGGATGAATAGCGGGTGGGTATGTGAAAGAACTAATAAATAGAAACTGAAGTAGAATAAGTTGATCTGGCTATATTTTAGGACAGTTTTTTTAGAGGGCATCTGTTAAAATGTGTCGCTCAATTTCCACTATCAGTTGTTATTATTATGAGTTCTACCCCCGTTAATTCCAGCAATAAATCAGTCCGTCAATCTACCCCAACTTCTGGTAATGTCGAAGCCGTACCTGTGAAATCCCCTTGTATTTCTGTTTGTGCTTTGGATGTTGAAGGGATGTGTACAGGCTGTTTTCGCACAGGTGATGAGATTCGTTTATGGGGGGCTTATAATAATGAAGAGCGCCTAGGTGTTTTAAAATTGGCTCATGAGCGTGAGAAAAAAGTAAATCCATTTTTGTGATTTATCTTGGCTAGCCATCGTCCTCATCGACTACTCTTTCTGAAATATATTTTACTCTAGCGCTTTCTATCATGGTGCTTGAAATGCTCTGAGTTTCAAACCGATAGCTAGATAAAGTAAAGCTTACGTGTCCTTTAGGAATTGTTTCTAGGTACTCCATCATTAGGCCGTTGAGTGTTTTCGGCCCGCTTGTAGGAAGTTTCCAACCGAGTGATCGATTGATTTCTCTGATGGATGCGCTACCTTCGATAACATGCCATCCACCTTCCAAGCTTCTAATATCCGGTTGTTGTGCTTCTGCTACATTGGTCGTAAAGTCACCTACAATTTCTTCTAAAAGGTCTTGAATGGTGACTAAACCCTGAATATCACCATACTCATCTACGACTAGTGCCAAGCTATGTTTTTGCTTTTGAAAGTTGAGCAATTGGGTGTTCAATGGGGTGCTTTCTGGAACGAAATAAGGTTTATCCATTAAGCGTTTAATATTATCGCGAATATCATGCTCTTCATCGATGAGGAATCGAGTGCTATAGCGCAGATGAAAAATGCCCACGATGTTATTAATATCCCCCTCATAGACAGGAATGCGAGTGTAATCTAAATGCGTTAGCTGGTTCAGTAGCTTCGTAGGGCTGTCGTCTAAATTAATGCCTATCATCTCGCTCCGCGGAATCATAATATCTTCAACGGACGCCTTTTCGAGGTCTAGGATATTAAGCAGCATATCTTGGTGTTGGTCGGGAATGAGGTCGCCAGCTTCATCTAGCACGGTACGCAATTCGTCAGGATGCAAATGTTGGGTAATGGGTGATTCCGTCGTATTGATGCCAAATATACGTGCTAAAGCATTAGACATATGATTCACAAGCCAAACCGCAGGGTAGAGGGCGATGAGCAGTGGTTTTAAGACTAAGGTGAAAGGGAAAGCCACTTTTTCGGGGTAAAGTGCAGCAATAGTCTTGGGTGTTACTTCAGCAAAAATAAGTACGGCAAGAGTTAAGAGAATACTAGCCGTCCATACTGCATCTTCCCCATACATACGTAGGGCAATTAGCGTTGTTAATGCAGCAGCAAAATTATTGACTAAATTATTACCAATCAGAATCATGCCGATAAGGCGATCTGGGCGGCGTAGTAGATTGGCAGCTCTAATAGCGCCTTTATGTTTCTTTTTTTCTAAATGACGCAATCGATACCGATTGAGTGACATCATCGATGTTTCGGAGCTGGAAAAAAAACCAGATAAGAAGATTAAGACGCCAAGGAAGGTAAAAAGAAAGCTGAGTGGTATATCGTTCAAGTAGTCGTTGACCTTTACAAGTATTATTTAAGAGCTCATATTAATGGGCTATCTTAAAGACTTTCACTGTTTTGGCAAGCACTAGTTCGCCTTAACTGTCCAGCTGGATTTGCTTGTCTAGGTTGTGGCTAATTCGTTCTAAGGCTCGCTCAAATAAAGGCTTAGCCGTGCCATCAAGTACGGTAGCTTTTTCAGATAAAATGTCTCGTGCAAGCTCTAAGCGTGTCAACATGACCACTTCCTGGTTGCTTTGATTAACGAGAATGTACTTTCTTGACTCTGAGTTAAATCCGTTGACTTTCATACGAGCGTCTTTTTCGTATTCTATCCAAGTGCCGGGTTCGATTAGCTTAATGTAGTTCATTACCCGTTCTTCTTCAGGTGTCGGAGTGTCTATTGATGTGGTTTTATCATTATTATCTTCGTCATTCGCGGTAGATGCTTTAGGTTTGGTGGTGGTTGTTTTAATTTTTTGTTTGTTAATGACATTGTTTTTTAATTGATCTAACTCATCAATAACCGCTGCGGCTTTTGCTGGATTATAGGCAATGTCGGTTAGCCCTAACTGTACCTGCTGAATAATGTTGTCGAATCCTTTTTTCAGTGGTTCAATATTATCTTTTACTTCTTTAATGGAACAATAGGTAATTAAATTATCGATAACCGCTAATGCATCACTCCATTTTTTAGAGTTTTTTTCTTCTTTTAATTGTATGAAGGTAAGATAGACAAACCAAGGTGATAGTAGATTAATGATAGAAGAGGGGACTCGTCTGCCGTCAATACGTTTTTTTATTTCTTGCTTCGCTGTAATCTTTGCTTGAGCATGTTTCTCTTGTCCCTGTTTTTTTTCAATACTATTACGCTCTTTGAGATTATGCATATGCGTAATGCGTTTTTTGAAAAGTGTAAACTCCATTAATAGTTCAGCAAACAAGTTTACATCGTTTTTGAACTCTTTAATAACACGCTGTACGACCTTCTTTATTTCTTCGTACATTTTGTACTGGGATGTACCATCGTGGCTAACAAAATTAGATCCTGCGTCGGCTAAACTATCCAATAGCATTCGTGATTTATGATCTGTGTTTTCAAAGAAACTTTCATCAATAAAGGCAAGTTTAAGAAATGGGGTATGTAAGTGACTGAGTAGTGTTTTGATTGAATCAGGTAAATTTTCGTCTGCTAAAATATATTCAAACAGCATACCAACCATATCAATGGTATACATGTTTTTAGCGCTAATTGAACCGTTAGGCGCTTCTTGCACCAGCGTTTCATATACTTTTGCACTGTTTGCAGCGATATTGGTAGCAGTGGTGAGTACTTGGCCTTGTGTGTTATTAGTGAAAAAGTGCGCTGTAGCAGCAGAGGTTTGAACGGACTCTACCGCATCTACAATACGAGACGCATCAAAAACAATAGGTTCCTGTGTTAATGTACGATCAGTGTTTACAGGTGGTGATGGAGTCGTTGAAGCTGCGTTTTCAGAAATTTCTTGTACGGCGTTACTTAATTCTTGTAGTGCGATTTCTTCTATGACTGCATTTTCATCTGTCGATTTTTTTTCTATCTCTACATAAGGAGGTGAGGCAATAGGAACGGATACATTTTCATCGCTGATCTTTCTTGCGCGTTGTAACAAGTTGCGAATAGCGTTAACCAATGGTATTTGCGAAGAGCCTTCTGTATTGGCATTGTGCAAGTCATTGGCTATTGTCGTGTTATTCTCCGTGCCACTCGTTCTATCGTTGCTAGCATGGTGAGTAACTTCGTTTGTGTCTTCGAAGGCGGCAGTATTATTAGTCCCTAGAGGGTAAACTTTATCTTTTTTGTTATCTTCGGGTGCAGGATTATTTGTCTTTTCTGGCTCAGCAGGGCCCTTGTCTGCGATAGAACTATGTTGGTTAGCGTAATTAAGTCCCGGTAAAATATCTTCTCCAATAAATATGTTGTTGGCGATATTTAGTAAATTCGAATATTTTTTGATGAGCAGTGCAGACAGTGTTTTGTAGCATATCGATTTTCCAGCAATATCCATGGGTATTTTTTTTAGGCCGAGTCTCAAGGCAGCAAAAAATTGTAGAGGGGATAGCGGGTTATTAGATTCGTTAATAGGTAAGCCTTTGTTTAAAAAGGTGAGGCGTTGCTCTATTTGCCAAATTTTATCTTTGAATAGTTGATTCGCTTCTGATGACAATGAGCGTATAGAAATGGTTTCCTCTAAAACATCGTCATCGACTAAAGACCATGCTTCTTGATGAAAGTCGTTTTCTCTGATTTGAGTGTCCAATTCATTAGTTTTAAATTTCTTAAAACCGGAACTTATCTGCTTAGAAAAGTCATCTAAAATAATATGTTTGCTTTTTTTGTAGATGTTAGCGGAATCAAGTGCAATAGCGTGTTCTTTATGACTGTCGGTATTATCAATTTCACGTTCTAATGCGCGCCCAATATTGATTGTCAGCTCATCACTTAATGATTTAAGCGAGTCCAGTACCTGTAGATGGCATTGGTCAATAATATCTTTATAGCTTGTTGAGTTAGCCATGGTTTTCCGTGATCATTCAAGAGTGCGTTGAAGAGTATGAGAATATAAGAGTAAGGCAGTAAATTTATACCAAAATTACTTCAAGTACTAGTTTACTACCAAAATACGCTAGCATTAAGACGGAAAAACCACCTAAAATCCAGCGAATAGCGTACGCACCTCTCCAACCTCGCAGAACTCTTCCCCAGAGTAAAATAACAAAAATGAGCCAAGCTATAGCGGATAAAACGGTTTTGTGTATAAGGTGCTGAGCAAACATATTATCAATGTAAAAAGCGCCAACAATAAGCCCTGCGGTCAATAGCGCAACACCCACCCATACAAATTCAAATAGCAGTTTTTCCATCGTCTGCAATGGGGGTAAGTGTCTTATTAGGCCAGAGATTTGTTTGCTTTTTAAGCGATCATTCTGCCAACTAACAAGTAACGCCTGAAGTACAGCGGCTAAAAGTAGGCTGTAGGCAACCAGTGACAGTAGTATGTGCAGGCCAATGCCAGTAGGCAAGTGGCTATAATTGGCATATGAGGTATCAATGATAGAGTTGTCTACATCAAATAAAATCGACAATGTGAGTGCTATGATTGATATAGGCAGTAATAGTATCAGCAAGCTATGTAAGGGTTTACGTAGGCTGCTCATTAACACTAAGCTATTAACACTAAATACAACAAGCGATAGAATTTTGTGGATAGAGAGGTCAATACCGTTTTGTGTCACCATTCCGGTATATAAGCCAATACCCTGCGACAGAACGGCGATAGTCGTGAATGTAATAAGATAAGATGTATGCCATACCTGCTGTTTGATCAGTTTTTTAATAAAGTAAACTGACAGCAAGGTGTACAAAGTAAGTGCAATAATATGAAAGAGAATAAAGAGCATAGCTGTTTATCGATTAACCGTTTTTTATAGTGAATATGTATAGGCTGTCATTTGCTGGATGGCAATAATGTTCTAGTGTGTCATAGCATGCCAAGAAAGAGAAGAGCGCCCACTATTGAGCAGCCAATGAAATGTAAAGTGAAGAGCATAAGCTCTTAATACGATATATCAGTATCATGCACAGTGTAACTACCCGTAGGGTGTGCAGTGGTGGGGTGTGATGGCGTGTGGTGGAGTAATGAGCGCGTAATTTAATACTAGGGTGTCTTAAGTCATGTATCAACCGTTCCTTAATATATTATTCGTAGAAGATTCAGAAGATGATGTAGAGCTGACCGTGTCTGAACTTCGTAGAGCGGGCTATGAGGTTAATGCATATCGTGTTGAAACGGCAGTAGATATGCAAGCGGCTGTGGATGATAATATCTGGGACTTAATCATCAGTGATTATAAAATGCCCGAGTTTAGCGCTGAAAGGTCTTTACAGCTATATAACGACAATAATCTTGATATCCCCTTTATCATTATTTCGGGTGTTGTTGAGGCAGAAGATGTCGTTTATCTGTTAAAAAAGGGCGCGCACGATTTTCTTAACAAGTGGTCATTAGCACGCCTTATTCCTGCGATAGAACGCGAGCTGAAAGAAGCTAATGCTCGTGTAGCACAGCGGCAAGCAGAGCAAAAAGTCAGCATTTTGTCGCTTGCGGTAGAGCAAAGCCCTGTATCAGTGATCATTACTGATGCCGACGGCATCATCGAATATGTTAACCCCAAGTTTGAATACACATCTGGTTATCTTGCTGAGGAAGCGATTGGTCGACAGTTAGGTTTTACCTTGTTATCCAATGTATCGCATGTAAATAGGGTGATGGGAGCAGAAGAAAAAACAGAAGGACAGGCGTTATGGGCTCATATTCGGCAGCAAGGTCGTTGGGGAGGAGAGCAGTGTAGTGTGCATAAAGATGGCATGTTGTATTGGGAATACGTCAACATATCTCCATTAGCAAATGAAGATAAGGAGGTTATTCGTTTTGTTTCCGTTCAAGAAGATATTACCGTAAGACGCTCTTACGAAGAACAACTCAAAAACCAAGCGTACTATGATGAATTAACAGGTTTGCCTAATAGAGCACTGATTATGGAAACTATTAGTCACGCCATAGCCAGTAGTTACAACACCTCGTTACCGTTGACTCTGTTATGTATTGATCTTGATCATTTTAAAAATGTGAATGATACATTAGGGCACTCTATTGGTGATGAGCTGCTTATCCAAGCGGCTTCTCGGTTAGCGGGTACGATCTCTAGTTTACAGTTATTAGGGCGAACGGGAGGCGATGAGTTTTTTGTTTTATTGCCAGAAATAGAAGGAAAGCAAGCTATACAATCCATGGTGGATAACATCATGCAGGTGTTTGTAGAGCCTTTTATTATTAATGAATACCCGCATTACATTACCGCTAGTATTGGCGCTGCAAATTATCCCGAGCACAGTACCGACTCACATACCTTGCTAAAAAATGCTGAGTTAGCGATGTATCAAGCGAAAAAAGCCGGCCGCAATCAATGCCAACTTTTTAGTGAAGCAATCAATATCCAGTTAAATGAACGAGTAGCCATAGAAAGTGGCTTAAGAGGTGTCGCGGAACGTAACGAACTTGAGCTACTGTACCAGCCAATTATTGATAGCAATACTAACGAAGTCGTAAAATGTGAAGCACTACTGCGCTGGAAAACCAGCGATGGCGGCTACGTTATGCCAGACGTATTTATCCCTATTGCCGAAGATACGGGTTTAATTAAACAGCTTGGCGAGTGGGTTATTCAGCAGGCTTGCAAAGATCTGAAGTATTTACAGCAATATATCAACGCTAATATGAAATTTGCGATTAATATTTCACCCAATCAGTTAAAAGAAACAAGTTTTTCTCAAGTTATTGCAGCAAAAATGGAAGAGCATCAACTCTCTCCAGAGGCGCTAGAGCTAGAAATAACTGAGAGTGTGTTAATCAATGATTTAGGAGAAACTAAAGCTAATTTAGAGGCTTTATGCGATAAAGGGATACGCCTGTCTATAGATGATTTTGGTACAGGTTACTCGTCGCTGGGCTACTTGCAGAAATACCCCTTTTCAACATTAAAAATTGACCGAAGCTTTGTGAGTCAAATAGAAATCAATAACAACAACTCCAAACTGACCGAAACCATTATTACTATGGCACATAATTTAGATATGAAAGTAGTAGCCGAAGGTGTAGAAACAGAGGGACAACAGCAATTTCTAAAACGTTGCCAATGTGACTTTATACAAGGGTATTTATATAGCAGGCCGGTAACATTAGAGCGGCTTGTAGAAAAATTAATGACAACGAATAATAACGATTAGAAAGAGGGGGGCTTAAAGGCGCGTCCTTGCGCTTTTAGTTATTGGTTTAGTTGGGTTGAATAATCGGCCATTCCTTATCTTTGGCGTACGCTTCCAGACGCCTACCACCCGCCACTGCTCTAGGGTTACCCACTGCTTCGAGCATGGGTACATCAGAAATATCATCACCATAGGCATAGCAGTCCTTAGCATTTCCACCATGAGCAGCTAAAAACTGATGAATAGCGTCTGCCTTTCCTTGCCCAATAGTTTGTGGAGGAATAATATTGCCCGTATACCTATCACCATAACGCTCTAAATTAATAGATAATATATGCTCGACACCTAAATCATCAGCTATAGGTTGTAATAACTCTCTGAAAGAGCCAGAAACAAAAACGCACTCAGTGCCTTCTTGCTGATGTTGTCGTAAAATGTGAGTGATATTACGATGGTAAAAGGCAGTTTTATCTACGGAATGCGTCAAAAACCACTGTTGAGCAACTGATTCTACATCGGATATAAGGAAATGCTTGAAATAGGAGTAATAGATTTGATTAGCTAGGCTCCAATCAGCATCATTTTTTATTAAGTTTTCAAGTCTTTCATTGAATTCTATCTCTAGGTTATAGTTAGGCAAAGATTTAAAGTACAGTTTGATAAAACTAAACATACTTTTATCGCGAATGATAGTGTCATCAACGTCAAAGAAAGCGTATCTAGCTGTGATGGGGAGTGGATTGTTATGCATGACCAGCTCCTACAGATACATGTTCTTTAATGTAAGAAGTGGCAATATGTCTTTTATATTCGTCCAATGATTGATTTGCAAATCTATTTTCCATATTTAATACTCGTTTATCTGGCATCATGGTTCCATCTAATGAAAGTGAAGCAGATATATTGCCACACTGAATTACATCTACACTCATAATGTAATGTCTTCTTTTTTCTTTGCTCTCGTCTCTCTTCGTAATTGTTACTTTTAGAGTTGTTGGTAGCGGAAAAGCAAAACGATTATAGTTAACGTTCAAATTATTGAACACAAAGTATAGCTTTTCATCTGTATTTTTTACTAAAAAATGTTCAATTACTGCCATTGACGCTTGCCTTGCTGCCTCTACTAAAATCATTCCTTGGATATGTAGACCTGTTTGATGATCCCCCATCATTTCGCATTCTTCATCAATGAGCATCTCCATTTTAAAAATAGATTCAGATTGTCTTTGAGGTTGAGAAATTAATATGTTTTCTGCTTTATGTTTATGTGTAAGCTGCTTTGATGCTCTTTTTGGCACAAAATCTAGCATTTTAAAGTCAAAATATTTTGAATGTTTAGATGTTGATAATAAATTTATGATGTGTCTAAGCGCCTTGTCACTAAAGCCTTGGCCGAGTATTAAGTGAACTTTTGTAGATTCGGGGAAAATAAGATTATCTGTACATAATAGGCTACATAGCTCGGATTTAGTGATAACATCGTTTTTTATAGCGAAATGATGAAATTTGTCTGATACGACTAGCAGTGTTTTGCTTAACATGTGAATTACCTCTGATTGTTTTGAATATAGGAGTAGCGCTAAGACTTAATCTGACTTAATGCTGATCTCATATTGACATTGCTGTAGGGTTTTTTATAAGCAATGTTTAATGCGCGTTTTTTTAATGATTTAGGTGCCATATTTGTCGTTTGTATTAATTGATTACTAGGTTTTTTAATGATGATTTTTAATAGGTTTGCAAATTTTTTTTTACCTTTGGTAGCACTTCTTGTTGTTGTTAAGGTTGAAGCTGTGGAGTTGAATTTTGTAGGTATTGAGGTAGCTCCCTGGGCTTCCCTCGATAAAGAAACTGGTGAGTATGTAGGCATATTTGCAGATTTAGCTTATGAAATAGAACGCAGAACAGGGTATGAAATAAAAGTGACTCTCTCCCCATATGCTCGAATTAATAGAGAGTTAGAAACTAATAGACAGGATTGCACAATTCTTATCGTTGATGAAGAAAGAGAAAATATAATTAAAAAGGGAGAGTATTTATTTAGTTTGCCTGTGGGTGTAATACCTAAAAGGTCGGTTGTTTTAGGAAGATATAAAGATCTATACGGAAAAAACATATCGTTGTTGCGAGGAGCTGCTATATCACATAAATTCAATAGCGATCAAAAATTAACTAAGCAGTTTGATACTGATTACATGATTATTTTACGAAAATTAGAATATGACAGAATTGATGCCATAGCAGGTGTTATTCCCACTATTCAATATCTAGCAAAACAAGAGGGGTTATCTAAAATTTTGGGAGAGCCTTTAAGCCTTTCATCAGAGCCTGTGTATTTGCAGTGTTCTAAAACCTCCAGTCATATTCAGTATCTTCCAGTTTTAAATTCTGCCATTAAATCTATTGTAAGTGATGGCTCGATAGTGAAAATTTTTGATAAGTACTTTCAAGAAAATGAGTAATATTGTTTTTTTAAAGGTCTTTGTAAGTGTTTTTTTAATTCTGTTGTCTGCAAGTGTAAAATCTGTCGAATTAAATTTTATTACTTTAGAGGTCGCGCCTTGGGCTTACAAGAATTCATATGGAGTCGTCTCAGGAGTGTTTCCAGATATTGTTCATGAGTTAGAAAAAGAAACAGGGTATAGCATAAAAGTCACTTTGGCTCCGTTTGGTTTTTCTCGCATTGTCAGAGAGCTAGAGGCTGGTCGTCAAGATTGTACTATGATTATAGAGGGGAAGAAAAGAGAAGGTAAATTCTTCTTGGGCGAGAGGGTTGTAGATCTTCCTGTTGGGGTAATAGCAAAAAAGAATATTATTTTGAATGACTATAATGACCTTAAAGGGTTAAAGGTTTCGGTTCACAAGGCATTAGAGATTGTTGAGGGTTTCACTCAAGATCCTCTCGTTAAAAAAGAGTATGATAGTGGTTATGAATTCGGCCTTCGTAAAATTTACCATGGTAGGGTTGACGCGGTGGCTGGTGTTTTACCTACAATAAAATATCTTGCTACGGAAGTAGGAATGGAAGATATTCTTGGCTTTCCATTAGTCCTTAAGAAAGAGCCTATTTATCTTCAGTGCTCAAAAAAAATTAAGGATGTAGATTATATAAAAAAATTAAATAAAGTTATTGTGGGTTTGAGGAATAGTCTTGCGTTCAAAGAAATAATGAAGAAAAATAATATGTTGTTTGAGGGTGATTGAGAGTTTGGTGGCTGATATTAAGAATAAAATAACATTCACGCTTGCAAGAGTGGTAAATAGTAAAAGTATAGCTAAAACTCTTCTTTTGTGGATTGTTTTTTTTAGTTCCCTAATTACTATTACTTTAAGTGCTGTTCAGTTGTTTATTGATTATCAATTGGAAGTTGATGCAATTAATAAACGTTTAGATGAAATAGAAAGTTCTTATAAAGGTATTGTAGAAGCAAGTCTGTGGAATGTTGATGTGGAGCAGTTGGAAATACAAATGGATGCTATCAAAAGGTTGCCTGATATTGAATCAGTTATTGTTCAGGAGCTTGGTGGTTCCAATGGTGCAATAACTTTAAAAAAGGGAGTTTTAAAGAGTGTTGAACAGCAAAGAAAGTATATGCTTGCAAGGGTTGATGGTGACGAAGAAATACATATAGGCGATCTTTATGTTGAAGTTTCTATCAATGCGATTTACCAACGCCTTTTCAACAAAGCCTTAACTATAATGTTGGTGCAAGGAATTAAAACATTCTTCGTCTCGTTCTTTATTCTATATGTTTTTTATCGTCTAGTTACTCGGCATATTATTCATATTGAGCGTTTTTTGCGCAATATAAGTATGCATGAATCTTTTTCATCGCTCGAATTATCTCGTAAACCGAATATAAAAAGTGACGAGCTTGATCATTTGGTAACCGCTTATAATTCTATGATTATGGATTTGCGCCGTTCCTATGATGATATTAGAACGGTGAATAAGCAGTTAAAGAAAGATATTGTTGCTCGTAAGCAGGCACAAGCGGAAGTGAAGTTGTTAAATGATGAGTTAGAAAACCGTGTGTTGTTACGAACGGCAGAGTTAGAGGCTGCTAATAAAGAGCTGAACTCTTTTTGCTATTCGGTATCACATGATCTACGTGCGCCGTTGCGACGAGTGGAGGGCTTTAGGCGTACTTTTTCTGAAGAATTTTCATCAAGGCTCGATCCTCAAAGTATGCATTATTTATCTAGAATGGAAGCGTGTACGAGTGAAATGAATGCAATGATTGATAGCTTTTTGGTGTTGTCCAAATCAACAAGTGCCGAATTGAATATTGAAGATGTCAATCTATCTGAAGTGGCTAATCGCGTGATTCATCAGCTTGTTGAATCTGATGGCTCTCGAAACGTCGCCGTTACTATCCAAAAAAATATTGTTATTCCTTGTGATGCACGCTTAGTAGAGTTGTTGTTAACAAATTTGCTCGATAACGCGTGGAAATACTCGTCAAAAAATTCAGAGGCGGCTATTTCATTTTATCGTCGTAAAAAGAAAGGTGAATATATTTATATTGTCGAAGACAATGGTGCGGGTTTTAATATGGAGTTCGCTGACAATTTGTTTTCACCATTTACTCGCTTACACAAACTTAGTGATTTTCAGGGAGTCGGTATTGGCTTAGCTACTGTGAAACGGGTCGTTGCTCGACATGGTGGTCGTGTATGGGCTGAATCTGCGGTGGGTGAGGGAGCTAAATTTCACTTTACATTGAGCCCTCCAAAATTCACTTTGCAAGGCGAAACCTAAGGCACGGATATAAACCGTGTTTACAAGCTGTTTTTATTAAGCTGGATTATTTTAAATAAGGGATTGCTGAATAAGGAGTCTCTTACAGCAAGTAATGGTACCAGAGGCCGGACTCGAACCGGCACGCTTTTAAGGGCGGGGGATTTTGAATCCCCTGTGTCTACCAATTTCACCACTCTGGCATTTCTTAATTTTGCTTCTCTTTGCTCTGGATTCAAAAGGTCTTGTTTATTTTGAGTTTTCTGTGTCTACCACAACACCACTCTGGCAAAGCGAGGCGGGATTATAACAGCGGCTTTGCATCCGTCAACAGACTTTATTGTATTTCTAGAAATTTAAGTGAATTTCCTATAACCTTGCGCCCCTTTAATCGTCCACAATTTAATATTCTACAATGTTCAGTGTGCATTAACGTTTCTATCGTTACAGTTCACGCTACCGTTATTGAGTTTTTCAAAATATGCGCCGCCAAGACTTTTCTTATGAGCTTCCAGAAGATTTAATCGCTTTTACTCCCGCCGCAAAACGTACCGGTAGTCGCTTGCTGTGTCTCGAAGGTAATACGGGTGCGCTACAACACAACGAGTTTCCAGATATCATTCACCAGTTACAGGCGGGTGATGTGATGGTGTTTAATGATACTCAAGTCATACCTGCGAGGGTATTTGGGCAAAAAGAGACTGGCGGTAAAGTCGAAATTTTAGTTGAGCGTTTAATTGGCACTCAGCAAGTATGGGCGCACATTCGAGCTAGTAAATCGCCTAAGGCAAATACGATTGTCACCTTAGATAATGGCGTGGATGTTACTGTGAAAGGGCGTTGTGGTGCGGATAATGCTTTGTTTCTTGTCGATTTTGGTGAGAACAGTGCGCTGGATGTCTTGCAGCAAGCTGGACGCATGCCTTTACCGCCTTATATTGAGCGCGAGGATGTGCCCGACGATCAAGAACGTTATCAAACGGTATATGGTTGCAAGCCGGGAGCTGTTGCTGCGCCTACAGCAGGTTTGCATTTTGATGAATCATTGATGAAGGCTATAGCAGATAAAGGCATTATCATCGTTTATGTCACCTTGCATGTTGGCGCGGGAACATTTCAGCCGGTCAGGGTTGATAATATCGCTGACCATATTATGCATAGCGAAGTAATTGATGTGTCTGCTGATGTATGTGATGCCATTAATCAAGCGAAAGCAGAAGGGCGGCGAGTGGTAGCAGTGGGAACGACGAGCATGCGCTGTTTAGAGTCTGCCGCAAAGTATAGTCATGGTGATACGCTAATGCCGTTTCAGGGTGAAACCGATATATTCATCACGCCGGGTTACCAGTTTAAAGTAGTTGATGCATTAGTGACGAACTTTCATTTATCAGAATCAACGCTGTTAATGTTGGTTTCTGCTTTTGCGGGCTACGAGCATACGATGCATGCCTACCAGCAAGCCGTCGCAAAGCGATATCGTTTTTTTAGTTATGGTGACGCCATGTTTATTACGCGTTCAAATCATGACTAAATCCTCGAGTTGCACAATGTAGTCTATAAAAATAAAAGCAGAAAATAACTTGAGACCTTTGCACGAAGCATTACAAAGGCCTCAATTTATTAGATAATAGTGCGATCCCATAATAGCCACTGAAAAATATTTATGTCTTGGAAAAATCTCAAACAACGCAGCTTAGCCGATGCCT
>Ga0233426_10001368_pt1 | contig 22693 bp, 14 predicted proteins | sample SI_118_April2016_6_FD_179875 | JGI IMG/M metagenome (GOLD analysis project Ga0233426, IMG submission 179875) | Seawater microbial communities from Saanich Inlet, British Columbia, Canada - SI_118_April2016_10_MG | ecosystem: Environmental > Aquatic > Marine > Inlet | place: Canada: British...
ACTTAAAGCCTTGGTTTTAGAGTAATTGTGACGAACAACATATAAATTTACATCAGCATGTTGCATGAGTATTACTCCATCTGTTACTAAACCAATTGGAGGAGTATCAATAATTACATAATCATATGTTTTGTTAAGTTCAGTAATTAAATTTTGCATCTTAGCACTATCCAGTAACTCAGCAGGATTTGGAGGAGTAGGACCAGAAGCGATTATGTCTAATGCTTCAATTTCTGTTTTTGTAATTACATCAGATAATTCGGATTTATTTATAAGGTAGCTACTTAACCCTTTTGATGTATCTACTTTAAAATCTTCATGTAATTTAGGTTTCCTTAAATCTCCTCCAATTAAGATAGTTTTGTGTCCAGATAAAGCAAATATGGCCGCAAGGTTCATAGTTGTAAAAGTTTTTCCTTCACCACCAATTGATGAGGTAACCGTTATTACTTTCTTTTCTTTATCTGCTGCTAAATACTGTATGTTGGTTCTTAATGATCGGAACGATTCGGCAATAATAGATTTGGAAGAATTTTGAACTACTAGACTTCTTGGGTTGTCACTATGCCCTATAAGTCCTAAAATTGGAATATTTGTAGCATTTTGTAAATCAGATTTACTTTTTATAGTGTCACTAAAAAAATCTCTAAGAGAAATGATAGTAATTGGCAATATAAGTCCAATAAACAGAGCGATAAAATAAGTTAAACCTTTTCTAGGGCTTATGGGAATGTCACTATCTAATCTTGCTTTGTCAATTACTTTATGGTCAGATTCTGTACCTGCTTTTGCTAGAGAAGCTTCATACCTTTTTTGTTGTAAGTAAATAGCAGTTTGCTCATTGTACTCATGTTTTCTTTTAAGAATTAAATAGTTTTTTTCTGCCTCAGGAAGTTTACTAATTTTATCATTAAATGTATTAATTCTATCTTTCAGGTCAAACTCATAAATAGAGGCTGATGAGATAAGATTATTTACGTTTTCTATAATTGTTTTTTTAGTATGATTTATTTGTGCTAAAACAGCTATATAGGTAGGGTTTTTAGTAGTTGTAGTTAATTGTAGTTCCCCTTTTTTAGCATACAGCTGTAATAGTTGATTTATCAAGCTGTTTAACTCAGGGTTACTAATTCCCATAGATGTTGGGGAGACAATACTATTTGCATTCTTATCATTTTTAAGGTATGATAATAAAGAATTGTAATATTTTATATTTACGGATTGTTCAGATAAAGTATTGTCTAATTTTTGTTTTTGAAAATAGGTCCCGAATTCTTTGTCAACTATTTCTAGGTTAGGGTTTTGTAGTCTGAACTTCTCAAGATTTCCCTCTATATAAGTTAATGAATCTTGTATTGTTTCTAGTTGCTCATCAATAAAATGAATTGTATTAATTGCCATTAAGTTCTTTTCATCTAAGCCACTTCTTATATAGATTTCTGTGATTTTATCTAAAATCTGAATGCTTTTTCGGGGCGTTCTTTCTTTAATGTTTAGTTTAAGTATTGAGGCATCTTTATTGATAGGGTTAACACTTACTTTTTCAATCAGTTTATTTGCTAATTTTTCAGTTTGATGAAATTTAAAAGAAAAGTATTTTTCACTTTCAAGAATGCTTTCTAGATCAAAATTCTCAGCCTTATTCACTATAAATGAGTAAGATTCTGTTTCAATAATAGCATTAAAGAGGTGTTTTTCTTCAATATCAATATTTATAGATAAGGATTTCTCAAGCTTTTTAGTAGAAATGTTGTAAGGGTATTGATCATTAACTTCTGCTGATAGTGTAAATTCCTCATTATTTATTGGGTATATCTGAAAGCTTACGTTAGTAAGTTGAAGGTGTGAGGAATCAACCCTTACCTTAAAAGGAGATATTTTAAATAATTCATTACTTTGTAAAAATCCATGTTGAAAATAAGAAGTTCCTAGTTCTAATTCATGAATAACCTTTTCTGATAAACTGTAAGAATTAAGAATTACTATTTCATTCTTTAAGTTCTTTTTTCCGCTAAATAATTCTAAGCCTTCAAGTAAATTTTCTGCTCCTAGCTGGGTGTTGTTGTCATCTCGAATTAAAAGAGTACTTGAAACGCTATATTCTGGTACTGTATATCTATTGTTTAGGAATGCTACAAAACCAAAAAATAAAATAGAAAGGACAAAGTAATACCAATATTGAGCATATTTTAAGATAAGTGCTTTTATGTCTATTGTTTCTTCTTGAGGGGCTTGTTTTTCGTACATATTTTATTTTGAAAAATTAAGATAAACATTAAAGAGTACTGCAAAGGTAGTTAATGCCGATAGTAATAGTTGTGATTGTGATTTCTTAAACCCTTTAAATTTAAGGGGTTGAATGTAAATTAAATCTTTATTTCTTAGGTAAAAGAAATCAGAAGTAAGAACATCTTGGGAGGTTAGGTCTAAATGAAAAACTTGTTTTTTATTCTTTTCAGACCTGATAATTTTAACTTTCCTTAAGTTACCATAATCATTAATCCCTCCTGACATTGCAATGGCATCATATATTGTAAGTCCTTCTTTGTAAACTGGGTAGTTGCCAGGGTTATTTATTTCACCTAGTATTGTAAACTGAAAATTAGCAAGTTTCACAATTACAAAAGGGTTGATTAAATACTCCTCTGCCTTTAAAGAAATAGTTTCTTCTGCCTGTTCTAAAGTTTGATTTAATACAAAAACCTCACCTACATTTGGTATGTCAATTGTTCCTTCTTGGCTAATAGTAAAGCCATTAAGGTAAAGATTGGCAGCTGTAAGGGTAGGGCTAGCACTATTTGTGTTTGTTTCAAGGTTAAATAAGTTATTGGATTCCTCATTCCTACTTATTACCTTTACCATTAATATATCCCCAATTTCCAAATGATGTTTTGGGGGTACTGGCGAAACATCCCATTCGTTTTGTGTACTATCATTAAGGTAAGTTATCTTACTCATAGGAGTACAGGACGCTATAAGTAGCGCAATAAGTAATAGCTTAATAAATGAACCTATTTTTAGTTTTAACATTCTTTTCGTTTTGTTGCAAAGATAAGAAATTTACTTCCTTAGATAAATGATTTTAGTTGTTCGTATAATTTTTCGGTTGGTAAGCCAACAACATTAGCGTAAGAACCATCAATTTTTTGTATTCCAATTTTCCCAATCCAATCCTGAATTCCATAAGCACCTGCTTTATCATAAGGGTTACAATTATCTATGTAATAATTTATTTCCTCTTTGCTTAATTTTTTAAAAGTAACGAATGTGGTGGCTGAAAACAACACTTCCTTTCTGATTGATTTAATGCAAACGCCTGTTATCACCTTGTGTGTGTGTCCTGAAAGTTTGCTAAGCGTGTTAGAGGCTTCCTTTTTATCGTTTGGTTTATTTAAAAGTTCCCCATTAAAGGAAACAATGGTGTCAGCCGTTATTAATAAATCAGTTTCTTTTAAATTTTCTGATAGAAATTCTGATTTTTGTTTGGCTAAAAATTCAGCTATTTCCTGTTCTTTTAGTTCAATTGGAAAATCCTCTTCTTTGTCAGTAGTTTTTATACTAAATTCTAGACCAATATCGGATAGGAGTTCTTTTCTCCTAGGGGATGCCGAACCCAAAATAATTGTGTGCTGTTGTAATAGTTTCTTTAGCATTTAGTTTAGGTGTAAGTAGGTGAAAAGTGGAATAGATAATATCCCAATAATCATAATGAATTTACAAAGCTGGCTTATGAAATGAAAGTCATTTTTCACTTTAGAAGTGTAAATCTTAAAGCCTAGAAATAAGAATAAAGCTTGTAAAAATAAAGTATAAAAAATGGCAATTTTATTTACGCCCCAAATAGAGATTTCATATTCAAATTCACTAGAGAATATGCTGTATTGGAAGTATTGAAAATAGGCAGCTCCAAGAAAAGTTAAAGTAGTAAATACGAGTGCTACCCATTTTGTTTTTTCAATTCCGTAAGTTATGGCAAGTGTTTTTGCTTGTATCTTTTTATCGCCTTCCATATCCTCTAAATCTTTTACTATTTCACGAATAAAAGTGGTGATAAAAGAAAATGCAGTGTAGCATAAAATGATTTTAAATATCATCAATTCCCCATTGTTTTTATTTATCCCATTAGGAAGAATATCGAATAAGGCAACATTAAAAATGCTAAGTGCCGTTAATAATGAAACTTGAAGGTTACCTAGTAAAAATGAACTTTTCATGCGTTTGGAATAAGTCCATAAGCTAAAAATACAATAGAAAAAGATTAGACTGAAAAGAGGTTTTTTTACAAGATATGCAATATAGCAACCTAATGAAAGTCCAATAATATTAAATGATATATACCAAGCAATAGCATTTCTTGAGTTGATTGATTTGCCGATAATTCTTTTTTCTTCTTTATTTATTTTGTCAGTTTTTACATCATAAATATCATTAATAATATAGCCAGATGCTGTAATAAAAACAGTTGCTAAAACCAAAAGGTAGAATTGGTTATTTGATAGGATAAAATCACTTAAAAAAGGATTGATTAAACTAAATTTAATAAGAAGTTGTGTTATGGCAATAATTATTAAGTTTTTTAACCTAACGAGTTTTAAAAATGCAATAAGTTTACTCATGTGTTTTTATTATATTGGTGCTTATTTTTTGATATAATTCTTTAATTTCTTGTTTTTTAATAAGGCTAATGTGTTCTTTAATTACTTGTAAATCATTCCGCTTTGCAGGGCCGGTTTGAACTGCTTTGGGTTTATTGGTATTTAATTTGCTGATAGTTTGTTTTATCAAAGGTAATAAAATTTCAAAATCAATATTTTTTTCAGCTAACAAATCATTAGCGATACTAAACATTTGATTACTGAAATTACAGGAAAAAACTGCTGCAATATGGAGTTGCTTTCTTTGTTCAGAATTCATTGCAACCACATTGTTGGATAGTTTTTTGGCAATCTCAAGTAGTTGTTTTTCAAATTCTAATGAATTTCCCTCAATGCAAAACGGAACTTCTGAAATATTTACTTCTATCTCTTTATTAAAAGTTTGGAGTGGATAAAACACACCATAATTAGAAAAAATATCCTTAAAAACATTCATTCCAATACTTCCTGAAGTATGCACTATTGCAGTATTTTTAAGCTGTGATAATACACTTGAAATTGCATCATCATTCACACTAACAATTATTAAGTCAGCCGTTTTTAGCTGGGCTAAATCATTTGTGAAATCAGCATTGAGTTTTGTAGCTAATTTTTTTGCATTTTCAATGCTTCTGCTATACACTTGTACTATCGGATAATTGCATTGTTTTAAGGCAATTCCTAAGTGTGTGGCAACATTGCCCGAACCCACTAAAATTATATTTTTCATTTAAAATAATTTAAACACAAACTTAATAATAATTCGTAATTTTGCTGCATAAATTTCAGATATGATAAATAGAGTAATAAAGTTTCTTTCTTCCATGCAATTAATGAGTATGCTCATCTTATTATTTGCTTTTTCAATTGGTTATGCAACTTTTATTGAAAATGATTTTGGAAGAACATCAGCAAAGGCATTAATTTATAATGCTTGGTGGTTCGAAATGATATTGGTTTTACTTACCTATAACTTGATTAATAACGTAATTAAGTATAAATTATTCCGATTGGAAAAGATAGCTTCACTTACTTTTCACTTGTCTTTCATCCTTATTTTAATAGGAGCAGGAATTACGCGTTATATTTCTTATGAAGGGATGATGCATATTCGTGAGGGAGAAAGTACGAATCAGTTTATTTCGGATGATACCTTTTTGCAAATCCATATTAATGATAAAGTACATCAACTTAATCATGCTGAAAAATTGTTTTTATCAGGAATAACAAGTAGTAATTTTTCTTTGAAATTGGATTTTAAGGATCATGATATTGAAATTGAAGGTATAGAATTTTTGCCTAATGTTCAGGATTCATTATTTACCAATATTGCAGGAGGGACTACTATGTTACATATTGTTGTGCCAGGAGATAATGGAATGCAATCCGAGTATTTGAAAGATAAAGAACAAAGAGTAATTAAAGGAGAAGTATTTACTTTTAATAACCCTTTGGAAGGAGCAATAAATTTGAGTTCGGTTGATAAAGTAATTGTTTGTAATTCTCCTTATGCTGTAGAAACTATGAGCATGGATACGCGTGCTACTAATCAGTATGAAGAGCTTACTGATTTTAACATGAACAGAAGAACATTGCATACCGCTAATGGACTTAATTTTGTATTGAAAGAAGTATTGGAAAATGCTAAAATGCAGCCTATAAGTACTTCCAATGTTATGGATGATGGGGCAGAGGATGCCTTAGTCGTTAAAGTAAATACAAATGGGGAACAAAAGCTAATTACCCTTTATGGTGGTAAGGGTTATCAAGGAGATAATGAAGTATTTGCAATGGATAATTTGAACTTTAAATTATCTTATGGTTCAAAATATTATACGGTTCCTTTTCATGTAAAATTGCGTGATTTTCAGTTGGATAGATATGCAGGTTCAATGAGCCCATCATCTTATGCTGCTGAAATTAGTATCTTGGAAAATGATACTGAGTCTGAACATAGAATTTTTATGAATAATGTATTGCAGCATGGTGGGTTTCGTTTGTTTCAATCCTCTTACGATAAGGATGAGAAGGGCACAATACTATCGGTAAATCACGATTGGTGGGGGACGCTTATCACCTATATCGGTTATGCGTTAATGGCTTTAGGAATGATACTTGTTTTCCTTACTAAAAAGACAAGATTTAATAGCTTAACTCAAAAATTAAAGAAGCTAAATAAATCGGCAGTAGTACTTATTATTCCTTTATTATTTTCTGTTTCAGTAAACGCTTCTGATGATGATGTTAATGCTGAGCATGCTGCCCGTTTTGAAAGTTTAGTGGTACAGGACAATGGCGGGAGATTAAAACCTGCTCATACTTTATGTTCTGAGTTTTTAAGAAAGATTTATGGGAAGGATAAATTCAATGATTTATCGGCTACACAAGTTATAATTGGAATGATGAATGATCCTGTTGCTTGGAGTAAGGATAGTGTTATAAAGGTTGCTCATCCAAAATTAAGAAAACTGCTTGGTAGTAATGATTTTGACTCAAAATATATTAGGACTTCTTTTAATAGTTTCTTTGGGGAAAATGGACATTATTTATTGTCAAAATTGGTAGAAGATGCTTATGCTAAATTACCCGCTAAGCGCTCGGAATATGAAAAGGGTATTATTAAAGTTGATGAAAGGATAAATATCTGTTTTACTGTTTTTAGTGGTGGTATATTTCGGTTTTTCCCTCTAGAAAATGACTCTAACAATACTTGGCTTTCTTATACTGAACATACAAGATTCTCTGCTAATGATTCTTTGTTTGTGGCTAATATTATGCCTATGTATTTTAGGGCAGTTACCAGTGCTTTTCAAGATGATAATTGGTCTACTGCCGACACTATAGTAGGCTATATTAGTAAATTTCAAAATCGTTATGGCGCTAATATCATGCCTTCTGATTCTAAAATTCAGTTGGAAATCACTTATAATAAGTGGGGCTTGTTCTCAAAATTATTTATGTATTATAGTATGATTGGGCTAATTTTCCTAACCTTACTTATTGTTCAGTTATTTAAAAACACAAAACTTGTTCGTATTTTAATTACAGCATTTAAATGGCTAATTATTGTTGGTTTTTTGGCGCATACTTCAGGTTTAATTATGAGATGGATTATTTCTGGTCATGCCCCATGGAGTAATGGTTATGAATCCATGATTTATATTGCTTGGTCTGTTATTTTATCTGGATTAATTTTTAGTAGAAGATCACTGCTAGCATTGGCTGCTACTGCTATTGTTGCAGCTATGTTATTAATGGTTGCTCACTTGAATTGGCTCGATCCTGAAATTACAAATTTAGTTCCTGTATTAAAATCTTATTGGTTAATGATACATGTAGCTATTATTGTTGCGAGTTATGGCTTTTTAGCTTTAGGTGCAATTCTTGGATTCATTTCCTTATGGCTTATTATTTTCACTACTAAAACGAATAAAACTAATTTAAAAGATACGCTCACAGAGCTGACGTTGATTAATGAAAAAACCTTGGAAGTTGGTTTATTTATGCTAACAATTGGTACTTTCTTAGGAGGTGTTTGGGCAAATGAATCTTGGGGTAGATACTGGGGTTGGGATCCAAAAGAAACATGGGCTTTAGCAAGTGTGTTGATTTATGTCTTTGTATTGCACATGCGTTTTATTCCGCCTTTAAAAGGGAAGTATGTTTTCAATGTTGCTTCTTTGATAGCAATTTGGTCAATCATTATGACTTATTTTGGGGTGAATTATTACCTTTCAGGATTGCATTCTTATGCAGCTGGCGACCCTATGCCTATTCCTTCTTTTGTGTATTACTTGGTGGCTATTACTATTGTTTCAGCTATTTTAGCAAGGTTTAAATATAAAAAACACTACTAATGAAATTAGATATTTTAGTTTTTGGTGCTCATCCTGATGATGTAGAGTTGGGTTGTGGTGGTACAGTAATTAAGGAAGTAAAAGCTGGAAAAAAAGTAGGTATTATTGATTTAACAAGGGGTGAGTTAGGGACAAGAGGTACTGCTGAAACCAGAACTACTGAAACTAAAAAGGCTACAGAAATAATGGGAGTTGCTGTTCGTGAAAATATGAATTTTAAAGATGGTTTTTTTAAAGATGATGAGCAGCATAAATTAGCTTTGATTGAAAAAATTAGAAAATATCAACCTGAAATCGTAATTACAAATGCAGTTTCTGATCGTCATCCTGACCATGGGAGAGGTTCACAAATAACAGTTGATGCTTGTTTTTTAGCAGGACTTGAAAAGATTGAAACAGGACAAAAAATATGGAGACCAAAAGCAATTTATCATTATATACAATTTAATCATCTCACTCCTGATATAGTAGTAGATATTTCTGCTGAAATGGATGTGAAGTTGAAAGCTGTAAAAGCATATAGTACTCAGTTTTTCAATCCTGAAAGTGAAGAAAGTAAAACTATTATTTCTTCTCAAGGATTTTTGGATAGTGTAAGCTACCGAGCTAAAGATTTAGGTAGGCAAGCTAATTGTAATTATGCGGAAGGATTCTTAGCACATCAAATGCCTAAGGTTGATTCTTTGATGGATATTAAGTAAGCTATTAAAATAGGAACATAAAAAAAGCCGAGCAATTGCTCGGCTTTTTATTTTATTATTTAAGATTTATCTATTCTTAAATATTTTCTTTCCGTCAATAATGTAAATTCCTTTTGGAAGATTGGCAAAACTCGTTTTCCATTCTCTACCTAGAACATCAAATATTCTATTATCTTTTGTTTTATTCATATCTTCAGCTTCAATTATTGAAGTAGAAGTATTGTCAAATAAGCCAGCAGTATCAATCTCTAAGTAAACAATATCGTTATAATTTACTAAATCTTCATCTTGCCCTAAAGTAGTTCCTGGCTCATCATCTTTTTGATAAACAATTCTTATTTTATCATCTACTTGAGGATTCATTGATCCAAATACACATTCAAATATTCCTCCAAACCCATCATGTGGAGTTACATCAGCAGATGAGCTCCAAGTTGCTCCTCCATCTGTACTTTTTACTATATGAATATGTCTGAAATTTTGAGTTCCATTGTCAATATTTTCCATTACAGTTGAATATGAAACAAATATAACGCCATTTGCATCTATTCCTGCATTAGGCATTGAAGTTAATCCACCGCCATAAGAACCCCAATCAAGGATATTTAATTCATTGTCTCCGTCAGTATCTTCAGAAGCTGCAATCGTTATTGCTGGACCGTGATCCCATAATGAAGGTGTTACCCAAGTACCACTTGTGTCTTCTCCCATATTTTCATTCCAATACATTAAGCCATTTGTTCCTGGGTAGTAAGAAGTGAATCCGTCAGTTAAATCAGCATCAACTACACGCATATTTCCGAAAAACACATGTGCTATACCATTGTTGTCAAGTAATAGAGCACCAGATCCATCAGTAGTATATACAGTGTCGGCAGCTCCATCAGCATCCATATCTAATCCACTGTCAGGAACGTATGCGTCAACAGGAAAGTTTGAAAAAATTGTTTTTGTCCAAGTATCTCCATTATCAGTAGATTTGATAAGAACTGCATCTGAAAATCCTGCAAAATATGCTATAGCAATTATATCTCCTTGAGCAGCTATTGCGTAGTTATCTCCTGAGTGGCCTGTGCCTCCATAATATACTGATGTGTCTAATCCAGGTAATTGCATGTCTTGTATGTCCCAAGTAGCTCCTTCATCTTGTGAACGGTAATATACTAGCGCTCCATCTAAACCATTAAAAGGAGTACCTCCAAAAGTAGTTGAGGCTGTTACTGCAATCATGTGTAAGCTTTCATTATTAGCTCCTCCTACTGCTGTTCTATTCCAAATCATATCCCTAGAAACACCATTACTATCACTAGATGAAATGTTTTGTTCAGTCCAAGATCCAGAACCAGTTGTAGGTCTGTGTGTCATATTTACATGAGAGTTGGTTGTGTTGTGGGTAATAGCGGCTTCTTTCCCTGAGTTCATCACAATCATTGATGGCCATCCTCCTCTAGAAGATTCAAGTCTAGTTGTTGGAAGAAATCCCCAAGAAGTTCCGTCAAAGAAATTGTAGCCTGTCCCTCTGTCTGACCATGAGCTATTTAATTCTTGACTTGTTGTCCATGCAGCTGAGATTGTTCCATCATTATGATGAATAATTCTATTTTGAACAGCACCATTTGATTGTAAATCATAAGTAGTTTTTCCAATTACCTCTTCATTTGAAGCAGCTATTTTAAAATTTGAGGAAGAAGAAATAGTTGGGTTAGGGTGAGCCATTAAATTACTAAATACTTCATTACCGCTTCTGATAACTTTGTTGTTGTTTGCTTTGTCTAAGTGTTTAGATACTCTTAGAGGGTTAACTTGTGCAGATAAACCTAGAGCAAACAAAAGACTTGCAATAATTGTAGTTGTTTTTTTCATATTATTTTTTTAAATTAAGGGTGCTAATTTACTAAAAAATTTTCTTGTAGCGCAATCTTATTGAGTTTCCTATAACAATAACATCAGAAAAGGCCATGAAGAGTGCTCCCCACATGGGATTAAGTAAGCCCATTACTGCAATTGGAATTGCAACAAGGTTGTAAGCAAATGCCCAAAATAGATTCTGTTTTATGGTAAGTAAAGTATGCTTTCCAATTTGCATTGTTTGCGTTAGCTGACTTAGGTCTTCATTGTTTAATAGTACAACATCAGCTGATTGTATAGCAATTTGAGTAGCATTACCCAAGGAAATACCAATAGTGGCATTAGCAAGGGCAGGAGCATCATTTATTCCATCACCCACCATGGCTGTTTTGTTTGTATTTACTAAAGTTTCAATTTTCGCTATTTTATCTTGTGGAAATTGTTCGCTATAAGTTGTTTTAATTCCTAATTCAGCTGATAGTATATCACATTTTTCTTTTTTATCTCCACTTAAAAGGGTAGTGGAATAGCCTGCTTTATGCAAAGTTGAAATAACTGTATGTGTATCTTTTTTTAGTTCATCACTTATGTTGAGTGTTGCAATAAGTTCATTATTTTTAAGTACAAATAAATCGTGTTGTTTTGCTGAGGCATATATTTTTGAAGAACCAATCGTATAGGTGTTGTTGTCTATATCAGCACTGATACTAATTCCTTTTTCCTCATTAATATTTGCTAATTTAAGCGGACTATTATTCTCTTGAAATGCACTACACAATGATTTTGCAATAGGGTGTGAACTGTGCTGTTCAATATTGTAAATAATATTCTTGATGTTATTTTCCTCTCCATTTAGAACAGTAAATTCGGATACAATAAATTTTCCTGTAGTGAGTGTTCCTGTTTTGTCAAAAACGATATTTTTTATGCTTGCTAATTTTTCAAGAGTATCACCTCCTTTTATGAGTATACCGTTTTTTGCAGCCCTACCAATACCCACCATTACAGCAGTAGGGGTGGCAAGTCCCATTGCACAAGGACATGAAATTACGAGCACTGCAATTGATCTTAAGAATGCATCTTGCATTTCAATGTTTAAAATATAATGACCTATAAAAAATGTTAAAATTGAAATTGAAAGTACTACAGGAACAAAAACGGCACTTACTTGGTCGCCTAGTTTTTGAATGTTTGGTTTGTTGTTTTGTGCATTTTTCACCAAATCAATTATTTGAGAAAGTAAGGTGTCATCTCCAACTTTAGTTGCCCTTATTTTTAGGTTTCCATCTGTAATGATAGTTCCGCCAATTACATCATCTCCATGTGTTTTGTTTACAGGAAGGCTTTCTCCTGTTATCATAGATTCATCAATAAGTGACGACCCTGAAATAATTACGCCATCAGTAGGGGTTTTATCACCAGTGTTAATGATAAGAATGTCATTTACTTTAATCTCTTCATAAGTGATTTCTATAATTTTACCTTCAATTTCTTTTTTTGCGATTACTTGTTGTATTGCGGATAAATCGCCAATTGCTGTAGTCGTTTTTTGTACTGACTTATGTTCTAACACATTCCCTAAAAGCACTAAAGTGATAATGGTTGCAGTAGTTTCAAAAAATAAATATTGATGCATTTCTGGTGTTCCTCCAAAAAGTAACCATCCATAAATACTATAAATGAAAGCAGCAGAACTACCAATAAAAATAAGCACATCCATATTTGGAATACCTGATTTTAAGGATCCCCAAGCACTTTTTCCGAAATAGAGTAAGCCTACCAAATATACGGGAAAGCAGAGAAAAAATTGTATTAATGGATTTTGTAAGATGTTTTCTTTCCCTAAAAACATATGAGAAAAAAGAGGAAGTGTGAAAAAGAGCGTGAAGTAAAAGTATTTTTCTACTTTTGAAAGACCTTTGTTTGTGTCTTTATTGGGAGAAATGATTGTATATCCTAACTCTTTTATACTGTTTTCTACTTCTTTTTCGGATTGATTATTGCTAATATTACAACTTGCTTCACCAGTTGAAAAATTAACATTAACATCTTCTAAGCCCTTGTTTGTTAGGTGTTTTTTTATTCCTGCTGCACAATTGGCACAAGTCATTCCTTCTACCTGTAACTTTACTTTTTTCATTTCTGTTTTCATGAGTGAACAAATATATATAGTTTATTCTGCATTATAGTATAAAATTATATATTTGCAGCCGCTAAATGGTGATTGTAGCTCAGTTGGTTAGAGCACTGGTTTGTGGTGCCGGGGGTCGTGGGTTCGAGTCCCATCAGTCACCCATTTTAAAAAGAAAAGGAGTTGATTTAATTATCAACTCCTTTTTTATTTATTTTTTTATAAATTTTTTAAGTCCCCTTAACAATTGTTCCTTAGGCTGAAAACCTGGATATTGAGCAAGTTTTTCATGATCTCCATTTATGATAACTACATCAGGCCAGTAGTAATTTCCTCTAACAGGGTCAACCAATTTAGCATAGAGGTTGTGGCGCCAAGGAGCATCTTCTTCAGCAGGATGATCGTTAATATAAGTTTTCCCATTGTATATCATTGGATTTTTCCCTTTTCCGTTAATCATTACGGGTAAAAAATTCTCATTGATTAGTTTAACAACTACTGGATCAGTAAGTGTTGTTTTTTTCATTTTTTCGCAATACTCACAACCTGGACGATAGAATAAGATGAGAATATTTTTATCATACTTTTTAGCAAATTTTTCAGCTTTAGCTAAAGGTATCCAATCAATTGCTACTTTTTTGGCTCCTTGTGAAAAACAGAAAAATGAACTACAAACAAATAATAAAAGAAGTAAATTTTTCATTATTTCTTGTTTATAAATTTATTTGCTCCAGCAGTCCAAGCTTTAGGTCCTCCAGCAACATAACCTTGTGATCCTAATTTGTCAAAGTTCACTTTACCATCAACAATAGTAGGAGTAACAAACCAAACTGTTGGGTATCCTCTTACGCCAAACATTTGTGCTAAATCTCTATTCTGTTTCTTTAAATCTTCAGCAATAGGTGTTCTTCTTGGGAAATCCAACTCAACTAATACAACAGAGCTATTTGCCCATTTTTTAAATTCTGGCTTAAAGAAAACTTCTTTTTGTAGTTTTTTACACCATCCACACCAATCACTTCCTGTAAAAAAGAAGAATAATGGTTTGCCAGTTTGAATAGAGATATTAATGGCTTTATTTACATCAGTATGCCATTCAGCATCTTTTTGTTGTGCAAATCCGTTAAGAGAAAATGCTGCTAATAATACGAATAATATTATTTTACTCATTTTAATATTTTTTGTAATTGTATTCGTGAACTTAAATAGTTTCATTGTATTGTTTTTTATTTGTTTTAAATTATTGTTTTTAGTGAACGCCATGCATCCATTTTTTAAGTACTGGTGATAGAATAAACGCTAAAACAGCCATTCCTATTGCAACCACACCAACTTGTGTAAATACTGAAGTATAACTTACTAAAGATTGTACGCCTTCCACTGTTGAATCAGAATAACCTCCTGCAAAGCCAGTAACTTTTTCAATTATAGTAGTCATAAACCCTGGTTCAGGAATTACTCCTGCTTCATTTGCAGTAGTTAATTTTGCAATTGCTCCTGAAATATAATGTGCATAAGAAGAAGATAAGAAATAAACTCCCATCATAAAGGCAGTCATACTTTTTGGTGATAATTCAGTTACTTTACTAAGCCCAATAGGAGAGATGAATAATTCCCCAGTTGTTAATAGTAAATAACCGACCATTAAGAACATAAATGGTGTTCTTCCATCTATATCCATATATTGTGCACTCATTGCAAATACTAAGAACCCTAATCCTAATTGTAAAATACCTAAAGCAAATTTAACAGGTGTAGTTGGGTTCCTTTGTGTTTTTGATAAATACACCCACATCATAGAAAACGGAATAGCTAAGAAGATAATATAACCTGGATTAATTGCATTTGTTTGAGAAGCATTTAATAAAGTAAGGTTTACATTTCGTTCAGCAAAAAGTGTAATTGCAGTTCCTGCTAATTCAAAGAAAGACCAGAATACAGTAATAAGTAAAGTTAAGACTAAAACACTTGAAAGTCTGAATACTTCCATTCTTGAAAGTTCAGTCATTTTTTTAGCCAAAATTCCTAAAATAACAACCCCTAATAAAGTTAATAAAGAAGAGTGTAAATGCAGTCCTTCAATAACCTCCATAGCATTATTCTTAACTAAAAAAGCAGCAACAGGAACCATTAAAGCAGCAACTAAGTAGAAGAAGTAATCAGTACGCATTCCGTACATTTTCTTGTCTACATACTCAGCTGGTTGATTTCCATTATCACCAAATACACCTGCATTCATACCTCTCATAAAAACGAAAAGTCCAGCAAGCATACCAAGACCAGCAGCCCCAAATCCATAGTGCCAACCGTATTCATACCCTAAATAACCACATGCTAAAGGAGCAATAAATGCTCCAGCATTAATTCCCATGTAGAAGATAGTAAACCCAGAATCTCTTCTATCATCTCCTTCAGGATACAAACGCCCAACCATAGTTGAGATATTAGGTTTAAAGAATCCGTTACCTACAATTAAAAGAGCCAAAGCAGCATAAAAGAAAAAGTTATTTATTGCTGAAGCTTCAAAACCTGCAAAGCCACTGTCAAAATAAAAGGCCATAAAAAAGTGACCCAATGCCATAAGGATACCTCCTAGCATAATGGACTTTTTGAAACCAATAAATTTATCGGCAATCATACCTCCTAATACTGGAGTTGCATATACTAGCGAACCGTAAGCAGCAAAAATTCCAAAGGATATTTCCTCACGATAAGCTTCATCAGTAATATAAGTAAAAAACTCATTTACCATGTAAAGTACAAGTAAAGCACGCATACCGTAATAGGAGAAACGCTCCCAAAGTTCTGCGAAAAATAAGTAGAATAATCCTTTAGGATGACCCATAAATGTTTGTTCTTGATTTGTCATAGTTATGTTATAAAATTAGGTTGCCGAAAATAGTAAATTTTTTGATTATAAATTATCTAAAATAAAATCAGTCATTTTTTTGTATAAATGGTAGCGTGTATTGCCTCCATATATCCCATGGTTTTTGTTAGGATAAATGAATAAATCGAACTGCTTATTTGCATTTACCAATGCAGAAATCATCTCCATAGTATTTTGTACATGTACATTGTCATCAGCACTTCCGTGCACTAATAGATAATGTCCCTTTAGTTTTTCTACATGGTTAATTGGCGAGTTCTCATCATAGCCGCTTGCATTTTCTTGTGGAGTTTGCATATAGCGTTCCGTATAAATATTATCGTAATAACGCCAGTTGGTTACGGGTGCAACTGCAATAGCAAGGCTAAATACATCAGCCCCTTTTGTAATGGCTAATGAGGACATATATCCTCCATAACTCCAGCCTTGTATTCCAATACGATTTGCATCAATATAAGGTAGGCTGCCAAAGTGCTTTGCTGCATTTATTTGGTCAATAGTTTCGTATTTACCTAATTCCTTGTAAGTCATTTTTTTGAATTCTGCTCCTTTTCCACCTGTACCTCTATTATCCACACAGGCAACAATGTATCCTTTTTGGGCAAGCATTTGGTACCAGTAATAGTTTGTCCAACCAAAGGAGTTGTTTACTTGTTGTGATCCAGGTCCTCCATATAAAAACATATAAAGTGGATATTCTTTCTTTTCATCAAAATTGGGAGGTTTTATCATCCAAGCGTTTAATTCTGCATCCTCAGTTTTAATAGTGAAAAATTCTTTCTCTGTTAAGTTGAACTCTTCCATTTTTGTTTCAAATTCAGCATTGTCTTCTAAAACTTTAAGCTGAGTACCATCTGCTTTATGAAGTGTGAATTTTGGAGAAGTATTAGCAGTAGAAACCGAATTCATATAGTATTTCAAACCCTTGCTGAAAGAAGAGTTATTTGTTCCTACTTGGGTACTTAGTTTTGATTTTACATTTGTATCTAAGTTTTGTACATAAAGTGTGCGATTGATTGAGCCTTCTTCAGTTGAAGTAAAGTAGATTTCCATTTTATCAGAATCAACCCCATGAAAAGAAGTTACTTCCCAATTTCCTTTTGTGATTTGCTCTTCTGAACCATCCAATCCTTTAATGTAAATATGGTTAAATCCACTTTTTTCAGAAGTCCAGATAAAGTTGTCTTCAGGAAGAAATGTTAAATTATCATGTACATCAATATAGTATTTGTCTTTTTCAGTAAAGAGTACTTTATTTGTTCCATCTTCCGTATTTGCAAGCACAAAATCCAATTCATTCTGGTAGCGATTCATTCCGTAAAGCGCTAATACCTTTGGGTTGTTTGTCCATTTAATTCTTGGAATGTATTCGTAATCTTTTTCCGTATAGATATATGTGCTTTTATCTTGGTCTAAATTATAGAAATATACTTTTACTACTGAATTGTCTTCTCCTGCTTTTGGATATTTAAATACTTCTTGGGTAGGGTATAAACCTCCTTTAAATAAATCCATTGAGAACTCCTTTACATGTGTTTCGTTAAATTTGTAATAGGCAATATGCTCTCCATCTGGTGCCCACTGAAAAGAACGAACTAATGCAAACTCCTCTTCATACACCCAATCAGAAGCACCATTTATAATGTGATTCTTTTTTCCGTCAGTAGTAATTTGTGTTACCTTTTCAGTTTTGATATTCTTGATGTAAAGATTATTTTCGAAAACATAAGCAACTTTATCCCCTTGAGGTGAAAAGGTAGCGTACATCACTTTGTCATCACTTAGTTTGGTAAGCTTATCCGTATGGATATTGTAGATATAATAAACCGATTTGCTAGAATAACGGTAAATACTTTTGGTTTCAGTAGCCAATAAAAGTTGTTTTTCATTTTTACTAAAAGTATATCTACCAACTCTGGGAATTTCAAAATCAGCACTTTTAAAAAGGGTACGGACTTTTTTTCCACTCTTGAATTTATGTTTTACAATCTCCTGTCCATCTTCTGTTCTTTCCATGGTTGAATAATGTTCGCCATCATTCATGGAATTAAATCCTCCCACACTTTCAGGGTAAAAGGCATAGTTTTTCCAAAGGTCATCTAAAGTGATATCTCTTTTTTGAGAAAATAGGGGAGTTATGAAAACTAAGGAGAAACAAATTATTAATATCTTTTTCATTCGTTTTGGATTTTTAGATTTGGAAATGGCGAATTTAATTAAATTTGCACAGATGGACTACAAGCAATTAAATAATACTGATATTTCTTTTTTTAAAGAAATAATTGGTACTGAGTATGTATACTCAGATGAACAAAATATACATGATTATTCACATGATGAAACGGAGGATTTATCTTATCCGCCAGAAGTAGTATTAAAACCAAAAACAACTGAAGAAATTGCTGAGGTGCTAAGGTATTGTAATGCAAATAACATTCCTGTTACCCCTTGTGGTGCTCGTACAGGATTGAGTGGTGGAAGCTTGCCCGTTTTTGGAGGTGTTGCATTGAGTGTTGAACGCTTAAACTCTATCCTTGAGATTGATGAACGCAACTTGCAAGCTACAGTAGAACCTGGAGTAATTAACCAAGTATTTAGAGATGCAGTAGCTGAAAAAGGATTGTTCTATCCGCCAGACCCTTCCAGTAAAGGAAGTTGTTTTTTAGGAGGTAATTTAGCAGAAAATGCAGGAGGACCAAAAGCTGTGAAATATGGTGTAACTAAGGATTATGTACTGAACTTAGAAGTAGTATTGCCAACAGGAGAGATCATTTGGACAGGAGCAAATGTGCTTAAAAATGCTACTGGTTATGATTTGACTTCCTTGATGATAGGAAGTGAAGGGACACTTGGAATTATTACAAAAATTGTTTTCAAACTTATTCCTTTACCTACAAAAGACATCACTATGTTGGTTCCTTTTAATTCGGCGGAAAAAGCCTGTGAAGCAGTTTCGGCTGTTTTCCGTGCAGGAATTACACCTTCAGCTTTGGAATTTATTGAGCGTGATGCAATTGATTGGACTTTGAAATATACTGATGTAAAACTTCAAATAGATGTTGATGTACAAGCACATCTTTTGGTTGAGGTGGATGGGGATGATATGGATTTATTGTATAAAGATTGTGAGCGTATTTTTGAAGTAATGGAGGGCTTTGACTGTGGAGAAATTCTCTTAGCAGATAGTGAAAGTCAGAAAAATAACATTTGGAAATTGCGTAGGGAAATTGCAGAATCCGTAAAATCAAACTCAGTATATAAAGAGGAAGATACAGTAGTGCCAAGAGCAGAATTAGCTAAACTCTTAAAAGGAGTAAAAGCCATTGGAAAGGTATATGGTTTTCAGTCGGTTTGTTACGGTCATGCAGGAGATGGAAACTTGCACATCAACATCATAAAAGGGCAGATGAGTGATATAGATTGGAACACAAAACTCACTTTAGGAATAAGAGAAATATTTGAACTAACCAAAAAATTAGGAGGAACCCTAAGTGGTGAGCACGGCATAGGTTTAGTGCAGAAAGACTATATGGATATAGTCTTTTCTGAAAAAGCCTTGGACTTACAAAAAGGAATTAAACAATTATTTGATCCTAATGGGATTTTGAATCCTGGAAAAATCCTGTAATAGAAGTACAAACTTTATTTATTATTGAAAATAGGAGGTAAATTACAGCTATATAAGGAATGAAAATAATCCAGTTTTCTAAGGATTGCATCCAATCAAAGTTATAATACCCTTCATCAATATAACATAGAAAAATAGTAAGTAATACGGAAAATGCTAGTCTTTTTTTATTCATTTTAAAATAAGTCTAATTTAAAGTCAAAGTTGATGTTAAACCTAAAAATATCTTGGTAATTATCAAAGTCTACCATACCTTCTTCAGTATAAATAGGAAGGTAAATATCCACAATATTTTGTAATAAAGGAATGTGTAAGCCTGCTCCATAAGCAACATCAGTACCGTTACTTCCTGCCTCAGCATATAACCTGAATCTGTTTGTTAAATTATATTCTGCACTTAAGGTACTTAACCATTTTTCTGAAGTAATATTAGTATGATGTTTCAAACCTCCTTCTGCCATAAATAGTTGTTGGGTGTATAGTCCTTCAGTAGCATTTCTTCCTAAAGCTTTGTTGGCAAACATATAATCGTTTAAGCCGTTCCAAGCAGATATTTCTAAGTTGTAAGCTGAGTGATTTGTTTGTACAAAGCCAGTATAAGCACGCAATTGTAAGCGTTTCTTATTATTAATATGATGATTGTAATTGATAATCAGATTTGCTTTTGTAAACTCTTTTCCAAATTCTGTTTTAAGGTGCATAGAGTAGGGACTGATTGTCCTTTTATTTGAAAAAGTATAATTGGCTTTTGCGAATTGAAGCATTTCATCACCCTTGTCCAAATTAACGAATGAGGTGTGAATAGAACTTTGTTTTTTACTTCTCAAGTTTTCTTTTCTCAAATCCAATTCTAAACTAGGTTCAAATCGCCTATATTGCTCAGTTGAGGTGTGTAAATATTGGTCAGCTCTAATCCCTAATTTATACCTGCTAATTAGTGCGGATTGATTGTATTTTTCATAGCCTAAATTAGCACTTCCTGAAACATGATTTTCAGCAGCAGTACTGTACATAGGGGTTAGCTTGTAAGAGAATCCCTCTTTGGGTACAAAACGATTGTATAGCATAATTCCAAATGAGGATTTATCATACATATTCCATTTATACATAGGCAAAAAGAAAATTTGCGTTTTTTCGGGATGATAGAAACTACCTAAAACTTGTAATTTTAAAGGTTCACAGGTTCTGAATAATCCTTTAGTTTTTATGCTGTTATTATTTCTATTTGTTTCTGGCATATCACCATTGTAGTCAATTCTGATATGGTCATAGTCCCCATTAAAATAACGAACCGTTTTTTCGTTTTTAAATCCTTCTATCCAAAGTGGGGTCATACTTTGACCGTCTTTTACGCCACTAATTATAACAGGCCCATTTATTTCTCCTTTATTTTCTAGGGTGATGAGTAAATCCTTAGTTTCTTTTTTTATCCCTACAATTGCATAATCCAATTGCTTGATAGTAGTAATTACATCTTCAAAAAACCAAGCTAAATCCTTGCCCGTTACTTCTTCAAATACTGCTTTTACATCTTTTGGTTGTGGGTGTTTGTACTGCCATTTTTTAAAATAGGTACGCATACATTTATCGTAAACATCCTCTCCTAAATAAGCCATTAAATAGTCAAAAACAATAGCTGTTTTGGAATAGACTATTCCTCCATAATTCATTGGAATATAATTAGCAGAATGAAGTTCAATAGGTTGGTCTTTCCCTGTCCAAGCATTCATAAAATACATCATCTCACCATAGATTTGTTTATTTGTATAATCTTCTAGATCCAATGTTTTTTTAATGAATTTTGGAAGGCTACCAGTAACTGCATTGTAATCAGGATATTTCTTGCGCATATAACGCATTTCATTGTGGGAGTTAAGGCCTTCATCCATCCAAGGATGATCTCTTTCATTACTACCTAGCATGCCATAAAACCAATTGTGCCCAACTTCATGCATTATTACTTCTTCTAATGCTTTTGCGTTTCCACTTGCACCAATTACTGTTACATTCGGATATTCCATACCGCCACCAGCTGAAATGGTTCCGTCAACTGCTGAACACTGTTTGTAAGGATAATCGCCATTCCAAAGGGAGTAATAGTAAACTGCATCATGCATATATTCTATGGAGTTTTTCCAAAGGTTGGCCTCATTATTGGTGAACATAGTCCAAAGAGTAACTTTTTCTTTAGAATGAGGAAGCTCTACTTCTCCTTTTAACACATGAAAACGCTTGTCGGCAAACCATCCAAAATCGTGCACATTGTTTTGGCTATAACGCAATGTTTTAGTGCTTAAATCTGATAAAGGAAAACTCATATCATCACTGAATTTTGTAATTGTATCAGTAGTTTTTGCTAGCTCGTCCAAGCGGGCTAATTCTCCTTTATTCTGTAAGTCGCCAGTAGCACCAACAGTATAGTTACTTGGTAAAGTAATACTAACATCAAAACTTCCAAATTCTGAATAAAATTCTCCCTGATTTAAGTAGGGCATAGGGTGCCAACCCTCAACATCATATACTGCAGGTTTTGGGTACCATTGTGTTATCATGTAGGATTGATCAACATGTCCTAAACGAGAAAATTTGGCATCAGGAATTTTTACAAAAAAGGGAGTTGAAATCTGTATGCTTTCTCCTGCTTTTATTGGTTTGTTTAAAATCAATTTACAAATATCAATATGCTCAGGATGATAGTCCCATCTTACTCTTTGTCCGTTTACTTTGAAATCTAGTCCGTTAATAAAACCTCTTTCAGCTTCACTAGAATAAAACTCCTTTCTTGAGCCATCTTCCAAAGCTTGTTTAAATAATGCTGTTGAATTGTCTCTGTAAGCATTAGGCCAAATATGGAACCATAAAAAATCCAAATCATCTGGAGAATTATTGGTGTAATCAATATATTCCATTCCTTTTAAAGTATGATTTTCATCATCTAAAGTTACATCAATTGTATAATTTGTTTCTTGCTGAAAGTATTCCTGTGCTGATAAGTTGACACTTA
>Ga0233426_10001370_pt1 | contig 22673 bp, 18 predicted proteins | sample SI_118_April2016_6_FD_179875 | JGI IMG/M metagenome (GOLD analysis project Ga0233426, IMG submission 179875) | Seawater microbial communities from Saanich Inlet, British Columbia, Canada - SI_118_April2016_10_MG | ecosystem: Environmental > Aquatic > Marine > Inlet | place: Canada: British...
CGTGTCACATCAATTTGTACAATATCTATATTTCCAAAATCGATTAGATTTTTAAAACCAGTAATACTACATTCTTCCTCTCCTGCAGCAATATGCTGTATACATTTATCTGATACTATTCCATAACCATGATAATTATCTGGATGAAGAGGTTCTTCTATCCAGAATAAATTGTATGGCTCATATGCTTTTGCTCTTTTAACAGTAGTTTTTGCATCCCAGATAAGTCCTACGTCAAGCATAAAATCTAAATTATTACCCAATTTTTTCCTAATTTCTTCTACATATTTTAAATCAAGTGCTTCATCATATCCAAACGGTTCCCAACCGAATTTAACTGCCGTATGTCCTGTATCTATTGCAACTTGAACTCTTTCCAAAGTGTCTTCTATATTAAATTGAAACATGTTTGAAGAATAAACTCTCATTTTGTCAACAAAACAACCGCCCATCAATTCATAAATAGGTAAGTTCACGAATTTACCCTTAATATCCCATAAAGCTATATCAATTCCAGCCATAGCCTGAATAACAGCACCATTCCTCCCATAGTAAATGGTTTTTTGGTACATTTTGTTCCATAAGCCTTCGATATCTAAGGGGTTCTCTCCCATAATGATGTTTTTTAATCCATCGACAAGCTTATGTGAATAAGGAGCATTAATTATTGCTTCTGCAACTAAAGGGCAACTATCAACCTCACCCCACCCAATAATACCAGAGTCAGTAGTGATTTTTACTAAAAGTGCATCCTGAGAACCGTCAGTCCTTTTTTCTATCTTTTTTTCTTTTATGTATATAGTTTCAACGTTTGTAATTTTCATAGGCATTTTTTAGATTATTTTAATCCTGTTAAAGTTATCCCTTTTACAAAATTTTTCGATAAAAATATAAATATCACTAGTAGTGGCAAGCAAGCCAGTACACTTATAGCTAATTGTTCTGGATATGGTGTAAAGTATACTCCAGAAAAAAGTGCTATTGCTTGAGGGATTGTTCTCATCTCTGGTGAAGAGATAATTATAAGAGGCCATAGAAGTAAATTCCAAACCCACTGAGAATGAAATATTACAAGGGCAAAAATAGCTGTTTTGGCTAGAGGAAGAGAAATACTCCAAAATATTCTGAATTCTGAGGCGCCTTCAATCCTTGCTGATTCAATAATTTCATCTGGTATAGAATAAAAGAACTGTCTCATTAAAAATATCCCAAATGCTGTTAGACTCTCTGGAATTATTAGACCTAAATAACTATTTTGTAATCCCAAATCCCTCATTAATATAAATAATGGAACCACAATTGCCTGAAAAGGAATCATTATTGTTGAAAGGACAATAATGAAGATTAAATTGTTGTATTTGAATTTATATTTGGCGAACCCATATCCGGCAGTAGTGCATAGAATTACTGCTAAAAGAACAGCAAAGAATGTTACAACAAAGCTGTTTATAAAATATCTTGTAAAATCATATTCTGTATAATTTGACAAATTTGTATAAGCATCAATCTGCCAATTCTTAGGTAAAATATTTACAGGTATTGCTAAAACTTCTGAAGTTGGTTTGAAGGACGATACAACCATCCAGAAAAATGGGAACAAAAATATTACTAGTAGTAATACTAATGAAAAGTACTTTAATATCTTTAACATCTAATAATCAGTTTCTGATTTAAATATCTTAAACTGTATTAGTGAAAAGACCAGCAATGTTAAGAAGAAAGCTACAGATATGGCAGACGAGTAACCAAATTTTGTAAACTCAAATGCTTGTTTATAGATCAACAAGGCCAAAACTTCTGTAGACCGAGCCGGTCCTCCTTCAGTCATAACATATTGTTGTGGAAATGCCGCAAAGGAGAAAATTACTCCTGATACAAATGCAAGGATAAAGGTATTCTTCATTAAGGGGATAGTAATATAGAATAATCTCTGCAGATATGATGTGCCATCAACTTTAGCTGCCTCATAAAAAGTATTCGGAATATTTAAAAGTCCTGCAATAAATATAATCATATAATACCCAGTTATCTTCCAAACATTTACAAGAATCATTGAGTAGGGTGTAACCGATTTCGAGGTAAGCCATTTTATATTTATTCCAAAAATATCTAAAAATAAATTAGAAAAAACCCCTGTTGATTGAAACATAAATTGCCAAACGACCGCTATTGCTACCATAGTTAAAATAACAGGTAGAAATATAGCAGATTGAAAAGCATTTTTAAACATTATGTTTTCTTGAAATAGTAGTGCTAACAAAAATGATAAAATAATAATTATAAAAACACTTATAAGGGTAAAATGTAATGTTGTTATGTACGAATTCCAAAATCTTTTGTCACCAATCATCCTTATATAGTGTTTCAATCCAACATATTTACTTTCACTAATCATATTCCATTTAAAAAATGAATAGTGAAAAGCTGATAGCATCGGATAGATTAAAAAAATTCCATATATTATTAATGATGGTAAAACAAAATAAAACCCTTTATTTTGGATACTTTCGTTGTGTTTCATTACTTATTTATTACTGAAATTAGTATGACTAATATTTCCCCATTATATTTATTGGCACTGCTTTTGGCAGTGCCAATAAAATCGAATTACATTTCTAAAATATTTTCAACATCATCCTTAAGCATTGATAAAGAGTTCTCATTTGATATTCCTTCGAACAAAACTCTTTGAACTGCTCCACCAACAGCATCTTGTAATTCAGCAAAATTTGCAGATGCTATTATGGATGCAGCATACTCGAATTCTTCACCAAATACCTCATAGTTCGGAATATACTTTGCTGCTAGAGTTTTATCTAGGCTCTTCCTTGGTTGAAACCAACCGTGTACAATATATTTTTCGGGACGACTTTCCAAATAATTTAACCATTTCCAAGCCATTTCCTTGTTTTTTGTTTGCTTAGCTACAAATACACAGTATCCATATGCTACACCACCTATATTTTTACCATCTTTAAATCTTGGATATTTTATTGGCATAACCTCATTTCTTTTAACCGAGTATCCATCTAAAACGCCCCAATACCACGTACCTCCTGTTAAAAATTGTGATGTTAAACCATTTCCAAATCCTTCTCTTTCATTATCAAAAAGGCCTGGATCAAAGATACCATCTTTTGTTGCCCAATTAGTTAAAGTAGAGAAAGCTTCCAGACCACCTTTAGTACTTAAACTTTTATGCAGTCCTTTTTCAGATGACCAATCCTGCCCCTGTTGTTGCATTAGAGTATGTAAAATTAGAAATGGAAATATAGCTGCTTTTGTGTTTATAGCAAATCCATTCCTAGTAATGACACCATTATTCTTTTTTGTAAGAATTTTTCCAATTAACTTGAACTCTTGCCAAGTTTTAGGTAGATCCTTTTCGGGGTCTAACCCAGCTGCTTTCATGTGCGCGGTATTTACCCATGCGGCATAATTACTCATTTCATGTGGAATTCCATAATATTTACCCTCATAGAATCCGCCAGTTTTCTTTATTGCACCTGGTAACCACATATCTACAACTTCTTGTACAGTGCTTTTTCCAAATGCAGATGGAATTATTTCAGCTGTTGTTCCATTGGCCATAAACCAAGGTGATTGCATATTAGGCATAGCAAAAGTATCGACACCATTGCCTGTGAGAGCAGTTCTGACTTTTGTAGGCATATCCGCATCTGCAACTAGTTGAATTTTGATTTCGACATTTGGATTTTCTGCCATAAATTCTTTAGCTGTTTGCATTATAATTTCATCATATGGAGGTTGAGTCCAATGAATATGCCTAATGATTTCCTTTGCAAAAGAGATATTCCCTAATAAAAAAAATATTGCAAAAACTATTGAAAACTTTTTCATATTTACCTTTTTATTAAAATTTGAGAAAAATAATTAATTAAATAAGATTTATATAAATATAATTTTTTACATAATATTTCCTTTCTTTATGGTAAAAGTTTATATGAACCAACTAAGGGATAAGTAAGAACTTGTCTAAAACCCTCAGCATATTTACAACCTGCATTTAAACCTCTAAAACTGCTTTGTTTGTACATTAAATCAATTGGTTTTTCATCATATAATTCTATTAACCAATCTTCCTGGCTTTTATGACATCTAAGCATTTCTCCCTTCAAATCTATAACTGAAGAAATATCTACATAATATTCAGGCTCAAATTCAGTGCCACCTATACTGTCCATATAAAACATGTGAGGAATCTTTTTCAAGTAATCAAAATTACTTTTAACCAGTCTTATAGATACTGGGATTTTGCAGTCTTCAGCAATTTGACCTGCATTTCTATGATCTGGATGATAATCACATTTATTATGTATAAATATCAAGTCAGGTTGGGCCTCTCTAATTGCATCAATAAAAACCAATCTAGTCTCTTTATTATCAAATAACCACTCGTCGTCAAAATTCATCCATATCAATTTTGCATTAATTAGTTTGCATGCTTCTAAGGACTCCTTTTTTCTAATTGCACTAATCTCATTTTTTTCTAAAGTTGGCGAACCTACATTGCCATTAGTAGCAATAGCAATAAATATTTCATGACCTTGAGCAGCATATAGTGCTAATGTCCCAGCACAAAGAAATTCAACGTCATCTGGATGTGCTCCAATTGCTAATATCTTCATTTTTAATCCTAAATTTATTCTATATTCGATTCAAGTATTTGAATCGCAGCATCTAACTTCCCTGTTCTGAACATAAAAAAAATAGCCTCATGTTCAAAATAAATCTCCATTGGATCTCTGTATTTATGATAATTTCTCATAAAATGACCCCTAACTCTTGAAATCAATAAATTCCAAATAGAAATTAAATCTACAATATTTGATCTTTCAACTATTAATCTGTGAAATTCAATATCACACTCAATTATTTTGTTAAAACTTTTCGTCAAACAAGCAATTTCCATTTTTTTCAAACAATTTTCCCAAGATCTTATATCTTTACTATTGATTTCGTGGAAATATTGTCTGATTGCAAATATTTCTACAGTTCTACGAAGAGGAATTACTAAATTATATATTGCATCATTTGAGAATTTTGAGACTCGCATACCAAAGTTATGCTTTGAATAAGTAAGTCCTTCATTAGACAATATAATTAATGCTTCTCTAATTTTTGCTCTTCCTACATTAAATTTTTTTGCTAATTGCATTTCTCTTAGAGGCGTATCTTCCTCTAAAATTCCAGACAATATCTCTGATCTAAGTTTTTCTACAACTAAATTGTCTTTCGTCATTTTATATAAATATTGTTAACGAAAACATCAATATAATAATAAATTTAAAATATTTTTTTTAATTATTTAATAATATACTATAATATCAATTACTAATAAATAATGTATGAATTATAAGTAAAAATAATAATACTAAAATTGTCAACAATTATATAAACTGTACCAAAGGATATTCAGCTTGTCAACTAATAATTTATAAGCCGAATCAAACCTCTTCAACATTCGTGAAATATTTGGAAACATTACTGAAGTCGACACAAAGTCAAGGACAGTTTCTCTTATGAGTTAAGGAAAACTTAGTTTGTTATCGTACATATAAAAACAGAAGTTTCCCAAGACCTTCCTGCGACCCATACCACTCCCTTTCAGACAAAAATAGTGCCAACTATTTTGATTATGGACTGCAACACAAATTCGCTATAAAACTAATCTTTAGCCTGTTCTTTAAATATATTGTTGTGGAGGGTGTTTGTGAGAAGAATTATTGTGAGTTATTCACAGGAGATGATGAGGTTTTTTAAGGAGTGTTATTTTTTCTCCTCATTTACCCACTTCATATTGATGTTTCCTTTTTTGTTGAATAATGTGAGGTTACAAATGATTATTCCTTCTGAAATCACTTGTCCATTTTCTTCCATTAGTTATAGTGATTGTTCATTGATCATGATATTCCTCATCCTTCCACTTTCCTTTCACTTTTCTTCAAGCTTAGCTCCATCTTAGCTCCATCAGAGTAGGCGAATGTTCCTAGACCATCTCTCTTCCCACCTTTGATTTACCCTACATATTTTCTTCCTTCGGCTATAGTTAATTTTCCCTAAACATTTGGTTTCCCATTTTTAATTTAACCTACGTACATTGCATGATAATCCTTATTACCATACTCATTCCATTCCCATTTCGTATTCACCTTAAGTTTAATAAAACTCCCGTGTTACTATTCTTATCTTGCACAACTGGTTTAACAACAGTGTCTTTGACTTCCGACTTAAACCCAATGATTTGTTTCTTTTCAACAATCATAATTGATTCAACAAAGTTGTCTTTGACTTATTACTTAAATCAAGCGAACGATAGTAGGAGTAATAATCTGTGAGTTATGTCAATACTGAACAGCAGAATTAATTCGAATATTAGTTTTTTCACGGAGAGTAAAGAAGGGCGGAAAGAACGATGAGTCGATGTTTAACTTGGTTTACTATTATTGGATTAGGAGAACCCCCCATAAAACATCAATCGGTTTGAATTACAAGGATGTGGGATTTTACTTGGAGGAAGTCTGACTTGAGAATAATTAGTGGGGCCATCTGAGGAAGCATCTAGGCATAAATGCGACTAACTACTTTATGTGTTGATTGGCGGTGCCTGTGCGCTCACCCCTACTCCTCTTTACTCAAGTTCAGGCAGCTCCTGCATCACAACCAAGCCGTTGTATAACACCTCATCAGTAACTTGGCTAACGCTCATGCTGGAACTCATTGACATAGCCACAAGGTGGCGCTTGAGGTCTGGGTGCGAAGTTGAGAGCTACTGATTTTTTGGCTCAGAGCTTCGGAATGGTCTCAGTCGGTGTCGGGATACCAGACAAAAGCGCCTTCTGTGAGGAATCGTATTACAGCGGTTCGGATAATAATGCCCCATGCTGGGCCAGTAATAATCGTAACCTTCGACATTAGGCGTTGGCTTCCCATTTCCCCCCCAGTCTATGTTTTACTTGCCCCAGCTCAAGACCACAGGATTCAACGGACGCGCCAGTTCCAGCAAGCCTTTGCGGGAATCGGGATGCAAGGGTGGGAATGGGTGTCGAACGGTGTCGGACTGGATCACTCCACCATCAAGCATGGCCGCTTTGGTGGCTCGCAGGCCGCACTGACGGTTCTCGTAGTTTATCAATGGCAGAATACTAGCGTACTGTGAGGCGGCGGACTCTCGATGTCCGGCGCGGTGGTGTTCCAGCACGGGCTTGATCAAGTCTGGAAGCAAGGCACTCGGCATCGTCCCTGTGGCCCCGGCATCAAGATCGGCCATCAGGGTGATGGATTCCTCTCCGTCAAACGGGCCAACAATCTCGTCCCCACCTGCAGCAATCAACGCCCGCAGCTTGTCAGCTGCCCCGGGCATCTCAACCTTAAAGTAATTCACATGCGGCAGTTCCTTCGCCATTCGTTCCAGTAGGCTTACGGATAGGGTAACCCCACTCAAGGGAGCGTCCTGCACCATGATCGGGATGGAAACTGCTTGGGCGATTTTAGAAAAATGCTCGAAGGTGCCATGCTCGTCCGCACGCAGTGCTGCACCGTGATACGGTGGCATGAGCATCACCATTCTGGCACCTGCGGATTCGGCCTGCAGGGCTCGTTCAAGCGCAACGCGAGTGCTGAAATGGCTACACGTCACGATCACTGGAACCCTTTCGGCAACGTGATTCAGGCAAATTTCCAACAAGGTATTGCGTTCCTCGTCGGTGAGCAGGAATTGCTCGGAGTAGTTTGCGAGGATACAGATGCCGTCCACGCCCTGATCGACCATGCAGTCCAACACCCTCTTCTGTCCGGGCAGGTCAAGGGTTTCATCCTCGTTGAAGGGTGTGGGGGCTATGGGAAAAACTCCAGTGTATGGATGGGTGGTGTCAGATGTCGTCATGGCGATTGGGTTGGTTGACAAAAATAAAGATTTATTGAAATTTAAAATTATTTAAGTAACTTATATGGATGGTGCACCCGATAGGAGTCGAACCTATGGCCCTCAGTACCGCAAACTGATGCTCTATCCAGCTGAGCTACGGGTGCATTTAGTCGGAGTCGTTTGTCAAGAAGAGAGTCGGACAAACGTACTCATTCGTACTCATTATGTTGCCTCTTAGAAAGGCAGGAGTCAATTTTAATTTAAGCTTTAATTACCACTCGAATTAAAGTCTAGTTTTGGTTTATACACGCCGAGTCACGTTCAATGATCTCAAACTTGAAGAGTGTTTCTAATTATTAAAATTTCTCTTATCAGTTTGGCAGGGACAGTGGGAAGTGAGAAAAAACTAAGATTTCGTACTTCTCTGATGCTGAGCCCATTATTATTTTCGAAGTTAACCGGCCAAAGCAAGAGGTGGTTCAAGCCGTTTGATTTCCTGCATGCATTCCACAAAAGATGCTTCATTCAGACACTGCATTAAGCGGTTGCGCCATTCTTTTGCGTTTCTGAAACCATTTACATAATTGCCCAGATACTTGCGAAATTCCCGTACTGCAACCAATTCTTGTTTGGAGCGTCTGAATAAATGGTAATGTTTGAGTGCAAGTTCAATACGTTCATGATGAGTGGGCTCCGGGACTTTCCGTCGATCTTGAAAACACCATGGATTCCCGATTGCAGCTCTTCCAATCATAAATCCATCAAGATTACCTAAATGTGCCAGGCCGTCGTTGTAGTCACGGATGTCCCCATTACCTATTACTGGAATTTTAAGGTGACTTTTCAGTTCGTGAATGGGTCCCCAATCAGCGTCTCCTTTAAAAGCCTGATTATAGGTTCGTCCGTGAATAGTTAGCATTGAGATTCCAGCAGATTCAAGAGACTTAGTAAAATTGATTAAGTTTTTTTCGTTTTTCCAGCCTAAACGTGTTTTGACTGAAACCTCCAGCGGACATGCTTCCCGGATTGATTCAACAATCCTGCAGGCAGTGTCAACATCCTGCATCAAAGCACTGCCATGTTGAGAATGGACAATCTTTTTTGCAGGGCAACCCATGTTGATGTCTACACCCAATATTCCACGGTCTGCCACCATTCTGGCAGCTTCTGCAAACATTTTTGGAGAGTTGCCGAAAAGCTGCATGAAAAAAGGTTGTTCACATGGTTCATAGTCAAGGCGCAAACGCACATGTTCGCTTCGTACCAGGCCATCAACACTTGTGAATTCACTGAAAAGTATGACGTCTTTGCTTAATGTTCGTACAATTTGTCGAAAGGCAGAATTGGTAACTCCATCCATTGGCGCAAGACAAACAATTGGACGCTTGACTTCGGACCAGCTAATGGCATGATTGGGGGAAGGCCTTTTCATTATTAAAGTTTTGATTGTTTGTTCAACAGAAAAAGATTTAACATAAAAAGATGCAGCTTGAATCAGAACAGACTAAAAACAGAGATACTCGAAAAATCCCTAAAACTCAGTCATAGTATAAATATTACAAGCCAAAATGTCCAGTTTGACAGATTATTCTGAACTCACACGTCCTTCACTAATATCATCTGGATGGACAACCGCAGGTACTGCCCGCACCAGTTTTGCGAAAGAATCTACTGATGATACTCTCAAAGCACAAATTGCTGCACCTGCCTTGACGGAGTCACTTCAGAGACTGAGGCAGCAATTTTCTCAAATACAACTGGGCAGTGAATATTTTTTTCAGGCATTGGATTATTTGTCCTTGGGAGATTCAGTCCAAAAAAAAAAGACTGAAGCGGCGACTCTTCGTTTGCATGTACAGTTATCGGGATTGCTCCTGATGCGCAAGGCGGTAATTTCTGGAAGTACCTGCCTTCCTTGGTCAGAACTCCAATTTCAAATAAAAGCAATACTTCTACAAACCGGTTTTTTCGAGAAAGAAATATTTCAGGATGAATGGAAAAAATGGTTGTTGACAAGCTCTGGTACTGAAGAAGTGGCAGAAGTTTTTTGTACAGAAAGATCTATTTTTGTAGAAAATAATTCTCTTCTGTATTTTAAGAAAAATTTATCGCGTGAAATTCAACTTATTTCACTGTTACGGATGCGCCTAGACATGCAACCGAAATTTCCAGAAAAATCTGAAGTTGAGAATGTCCTAAAAACCGTGCTTGAAGTTAATCCGGTACGTTTAGGTGAGCACACCCTAAAATTAGCAGAAGAACAAAAGGATGCTGTTTTGTCAGCTATTTCCAATCCCTTTCTAATTATTTCAGGAGGTCCAGGTACAGGAAAAACTTCTGTGGCGGTCACATTGCTCAGGGTGCTAAAACGGCTTGGTTTAGCAAAAAGACCTGCGTTGGCTGCTCCAACAGGAAGGGCGGCAAAAAGGATGTCTGAGGCGGTGGTAAGTAGTTTAAGCTCTTTAAAGAATTTGGAGCAACTGGAAGAGGATTTTGAATTGTTGGATGTTGCTGCAGAAGCAAAAACTCTTCATCGTCTTTTAGAGTATTACCCTGTAGACCGAAGCTTCAGATATCACGAATATGCCCCTTTGGAACACGACTTGCTGATAATAGATGAAGGGTCGATGATTGATCAGGATTTGATGATTTCTTTGTTGAGAGCAACCTTTTCAGAACTGCAGTATCAGTCATCTGTTCCACGGATTATTCTCCTGGGAGACACTCAGCAACTGCCGTCAATTGGAAACGGTGCTGTGTTGCAGGAATTGACTGCAGAAAATATTGATTCTGTCCCGGAAATTGAAGTGAGTAATCCCGTGCCGGTAGTAAGATTGGTTCATAGTTACCGTCAAAAAATCAGTGATCCTGCAGGGCGTAATATTCTTGGAGTGGCCAGCACAGTTAAGGAAATGGAGCTCAATTCGCGTCCGGAATTGCTTTTTGAAACCGAATCCCCAAATCACGAAATTATTCGGAGATTGAACGGTCTTGAAGATGCTGAGTCAGAAAAGGTAATGTTACTTAATCAGCCAAATTCTCCGAATCAATTGTTAGAATTTGCACAGTGGTGGGTTAAGCGATTTTTGCAGGATGAAAAATTTATGTTTCTGGTACAGCGGGAATATCTGCTTGATGCAGTAGAATCTGCTGTTTCTCAACTGGATTATTTGTTTAATTATTTAAAGCGTTTTCGAATTTTAACGGCAACTCAAGTTTTGTCAACTGGAGCTGAAGCACTTAATCAAATGATTCTAAAATGTTGGCTTGCAGAAAACGGAACTAAGCATTTATTTTCGGAGCACTATCCTGGTGAACCAGTGATGGTGTCAGAAAACAATTATCAGCATAAACTTTTCAATGGAGATCAGGGAATCTTTTTAAAATTTATACATCCTGTAACTAAAAAAGTAGAGTTGAAAGCAGTTTTTCCTGTTGAAGAAGAACACAAAACATTTTATGTGCATGAGCTGCATCATTTGCATCCAGCTTACGCAACCTCTGTTCACAAAAGCCAGGGGTCAGAATATGATCATCTGGCGTTGATCTTGCCTGCATTTACTAAAGTGGGTGTGAACAGTGAGTCAGAAAAAGGAATTCAAAGGGAATTAATGAGTCGCGAAATGCTTTATACTGCGCTGACAAGAGCAAAAAAATCTGTTTTAATAATGGGAGATCAAAAGATTCTTGAGTCTGCCGCAATGCACAAAGTTTTACGTTATTCAGGCCTTGGTGCTGCTTTACGGAGCAAAAACATCTAAAGTGAAAAAATAGAAAACATTAAAAAAAATAGAAAAAACACCCAAAATGCGTTTTCATTTATTCATTTATCCGCTTCTATTTTTGGCAGGCACACTTGTGTCTGCTGAAAATGAATTGGATTTGTCTCAAGTAGCAGGAAGTGGTACTGCTGAGCAAATGCGGGGAATGATTGCATCCGGAGCAGACTTGAAGAGCAAAGATATTTCAGGAAGAAACGCGTTGATGCAGGCCGTGCTTTTCGGCAATCATGAAACTGCGCTCGTGTTGCTGGAGAATGAACATGATCTCGAAAGCAAAGATAGTTTGGGACTGACGCCTTTAACCATATCGGTACGTTACGGCGATACAGAAATGACAAAAATATTGTTGGAACACGGTGCAAACGTTAACAGCACTATGGAAGACGGTTCATCGCCGCTATATTTTGCTGCACTTGAAGGACAACTTTCTGCAGTACGCCTGTTACTTGAGTATAATTCAAATGTAAATATCCGTACAAATTACGGAGAAACGGCTCTTATTGTAGCCTCATTTGAGGGATATTTAGGAATTGTTCGTTTGCTACTAGATGCAGGTGCAGAAATAAATGCTGTTAATGAAGAAGGTTTCACAGCTCTTTTGGCCGCTGCAAGTAATGGTTATCTGGAAGTCGTTAATTACCTCACAATCCATGGGGCAAAGTCTGAAATAGTTCAAGTTCAAAATAATCTTATTACACCGGAAAACTTGTTTGGCAGCAGTCGGGAGGAGGTTGAATTACAAGTTGATTCTACAGAAATGAGTGTCTCTGAACCGTTTTATGAACTGATAAGCGCTTCTATTGAAGGTCGTTTGAGTGTTGTCAATCAACTGTTGACAAAAGGAGCTCAAGTGAATAAAACTGACGATGTGGGTCGTTCTGCACTGATGGAGGCTAGTTCTTTTGGACGATATGGTGTTGTAAAGAGTCTGCTGGAATCAGGTGCAAAAGTTAATATTACTGACAATCAAAAAATGACTGCATTGATGTTTGCAACACTTGAGGGTCGAGAACGTGTTGTAAGCTTATTGCTTGACTGGAAGGCTGATGTTAATGCAACTGATGCGGAAGGTGTCTCCTCACTGATGCTTGCTGGAAATGAGGGGAGGACTGAAATTGCGCGGCTGTTGATTAAACACGGAGCAAAAATTAATTGGCAAAGCAAGAGTGGAAGTTCCGCATTGATGGAAGCTGCTTTGGAAGGGCGCAGCGATACCGTTAAATTGCTCGTTGACGCAAATGCTGATCTATCATTGTCAGATTTGTTAGAAAGGACTGCTCTTGTTATCGCAGAACAACAGGGCCACTTGGATATTGTGGAAATGTTGAAATAAGAGTTTTAGCCATCACCCTACTTTATACTTTTGAAACTTCTAATACTTTTTAAATCCAATCTGCTACAACTCAAATCTCCAAAGTGAAACAATCCGAGTGGAAAAATCACATTGAGTTTATCGAAGCAGAAATACTAAAACTAGGAAGTAAGCAGGGTGCTCCTGATATTTTAAAGCAGTTTGGCACAAGATTATCCTCAACAATTCATCATTTTTTTGCAGAATCCAATTCATTTATACCTGATGCTCCTATAACTGTTGAACAGCAGGCCTTTATGCACTCCCTGCAACTCTATGACATGAAGTCAGTAATGCGCCTAGTTGCGAACTATGATGACACCAAAGGCTTAAAAGTTGTACTTCCTGGAATAGAAAAAAGTTGCCGTTCCTTAATGGTCATTCAGAAGTTAGAACAGTTTACAAATAACTCACGTGAATCTACGGCTCTTGATGCCTACAAATACCGTCTGGAAGAGGCCTTGAGTAAAGTCCTTAAATGTCGGCGGGAAGATCTGTATGAAGAAGATGTGCTGGCAGACAAAATGGTTGTGGTTTCCGGGGCTCCGGAGGGGCTCCGGAACAAATTTTTTAGGGAACGTCTGCGAACGTTATTTTCATCAAATTATCGTGCATACCTAATGCTTAAAAACCGTTATTTTTTGAAACGTCTAAAACGGTTAAGTAAAAATCCAAAATATTACAAAACACAGCAAAGTCACTTAGCAAAGCTGACCTCTAAGTTTAAAAACGATGAAGATGGATCCATTGATTTGTTGACAGAAAATATTGATTTCCGGATGATAGAGCAGTTGGTAAAGGAACAGTTTTCAAAAAATTCAGACCAGACTGAAGTAGGTGAAGATTCAACAAAGCTACAAACTCCGGTAGATACCGTAACAGAAGGTGTCACAATTTCAGATCTATCTAAAAAAACTGATACAGTACCGCAAGCATTTACAATTGAGGAAAAGCAAGTTGAAAGGGGTAATAATTTTGATTCAGTCAGTTTAGAGATTTCTGAAGAAACCATGTCCCCATATCAACAACTATGTACCTCTTATAAGGATCCTTTAGAAAAGCTGTCCGCCAGTTTTCGTCCAGTTCCAGAATGTTCTTCACCGTATTTCCGTTCCAGGGTTGAAGAATATAGAGATGAATTTGCAAATTATTTCCAACATTTGCATGGAGGAAATGTACAAGTAATTGCTGCAAGTCACAATTTTACTCTCGAATTACTAATGCAGCGGGGACAAGAGTACCATGCAGCAGAAAGGTGGGGAGTAGTACCTAAATACAAACAGGAAGAGGAGGGGTCTATTTTTTTCCGCTCTATGAAAGATACGGCTCGTGTATTGGATCGTAAAGCAGAATGGAGCATGTTGATTCATGCTCAACTACCGTTCAGGTTTTTTTTCCCCCTGGAAAAGGCAAAGACCATCGAAATTGAAAAAGATAAGTTATGTGTTTTTCAAATTGGTACAGCTTTTTTTGACCAGAACCATCAAAACAAACTTGACGAATATCCGGACGTGTTTTTCAAATTAATGTTTAGTGGCCATTTTCTGACAGGTAAAAATGCTGTTATTTATGTTGAAGAAGATCCTTTTTTCACTACGACACTTTTACAAATGTGGAATTGCCGTGGACTGGTTTATCTGTTTTTGATGGCCATTTCCCACCGCTTTGCATTAGAATTGTCACCTACCTTACAAAATTTTTTTGTGGAAGTTTTACCAGATACTCTCCATGTCAACGGTACCATTGCTGCCACAACACTCCCACCGGATTTAGAATTAATTAAAGAAGTATAATAATTTTGAACGGAAATCCCTGTTTCCCGATATTTTTTCTTAGTTGAAACTCTTGTCTTCCTTTAGCTGATACGATAAAACAGATAGTATGTTTAGCTGATTAAAATCTACAGGGCCTTTTAGAAAGCTAAAAACCTGATTTAATACTTATATCATTAAACCGAAAGGGGACCTCAATGAAAGATAAAACACAACCAAAAGTAAGCGGACACCGTCGCTATTCAAAACTTGTAACTGAAACTAATGCACGTGCTGCCAGCAGGGGGATGCTTTATGGCGTTGGATTCAAAAAAGGAGATTTTCAGAAATCACAGGTTGGCATCGCTTCCACATGGGGTACTGTTACACCCTGCAATATGCACATTAACGCTTTAGCTGAGCATGTCGCACGAGGTGTGCGAAAAGCAAAAGGAATGCCTTTAATTTTCGGGACAATTACAGTTTCTGACGGAATATCAATGGGAACCGAGGGTATGAAATATTCACTGGTTTCACGTGAGGTAATTGCCGATTCAATTGAAACGGTTGTCGGCTGTCAAAGTTACGACGGGCTAGTTACCATTGGCGGATGTGACAAAAATATGCCCGGTTGTTTAATTGCTATTGCCAGACTAAATCGTCCTGCGGTTTTTGTCTATGGAGGAACGATTATTCCCGGGACTCACAAAGGTCAAGATGTTGATATTGTTTCTATTTTTGAGGCGGTAGGTAAAGAAGCAGCAGGTTCGATTACACAAAACGAACTTGAAGAAGTCGAATCCTGCGCCATTCCAGGTCCCGGATCGTGTGGTGGTATGTACACGGCTAACACAATGGCTTCCGCCATTGAAGCTCTTGGTATGAGCTTACCGAACAGTTCCGCACAAGAAGCGGTTTCTGAGGATAAAGTTCGGGATTGTGTGGAAGCAGGGGAAGCGGTTTTGCGCTTGATCGAAGACAACATTTGCCCACGAGACATCCTGACACGCGAAGCCTTTGAAAATGCAATCACAGTAGTTATGGCTCTTGGTGGGTCGACCAATGCGGTTTTGCATTTGCTGGCTATGGCTCATGCAGCAAACATCAAACTTGAACTGGATGACTTTTTGAAAATTGGTGAAAAAGCACCAGTGCTGGCCGATTTGAAACCAAGTGGAAAGTATTTTATGAGTAATTTCGTCAAAATAGGTGGTTTACCACCTTTGATGAAAATGCTGCTAGATGGCGGTATACTGCATGGGGACTGTATGACTGTTACCGGAAAAACAGTTCGAGAAAATCTGAAAAACGTTACTCCTTATAAGGACGATCAAGAGATTGTGCATTCACTGGCAGATCCCATTAAAAAAACAGGTCACCTTGTAATTCTCCGTGGCAATCTTGCATCTGAAGGCGCAGTCGCTAAAATTTCTGGTAAAGAGGGAGAATATTTTAAAGGAACAGCACGTGTTTTTAATTCTGAAGAAGAAGCGCTGGATCGCATTTTAGACGGTACCGTAGTTAAGGGAGATGTGATTGTTATTCGTTACGAAGGCCCAAAAGGCGGGCCGGGAATGCGTGAAATGCTATCACCAACCTCTGCAATCATGGGTCGAGGTCTGGGTCAGGATGTTGCCCTGATTACTGATGGACGTTTTTCAGGAGGTTCTCATGGTTTTGTGATTGGACACATAACTCCGGAAGCACACGAAGGTGGTTTGCTGGCTATTGTTGAAAATGGTGACTCAATCACAATAGATATTCTGAATAGAAAATTAGATTTGGAAATTCCGGAAGAAGAAGTAAAAACACGTCAAGCAAACTGGACTCGTCCGGAAGCGCGTTACACCCGCGGGGTACTTGCTAAATATGCAAAAACCGTAAGCTCTGCATCGCTGGGTGCGGTAACTGATTTGGAATTAAATCTTTAGAAAGCCCCCTATGCTTTCCCCTGAAAAATTTAAAAGAGACACTTATTCTGCACTGAATAACCCTCAGTTGCGCCGTAATTTTAAGAGGGCGATGTCCGGATTGATGGAAAAACGACAAGCCGTGTTTCCGGATGCAGAAGAATGGCAACAACTAAGGGAATTGGGTAGTTTGATTAGGGCAAATGCTTTACGAAAGCTTCCGGAACTGCTGGAACAGTTGGAGGCTAATTGCACCACAAACGGAATTCAGGTTCATTGGGCTGAAACAGTTGATGAGGCCAACAAGTTGGTACTTGAAATCGCCCAGCGGCATAAAGTGAAAAGTGTGGTCAAAGGCAAATCGATGGTTTCCGAGGAAATGGGATTGAATCATTTTCTTGGACAGCATGGTATTGAAGCTCTTGAAGCAGACTTAGGTGAATATATTATACAGGTTGACCATGAGTTGCCTTCTCATATAATAATGCCTGCAATTCATAAAAATAAGAAACAAATTTCTCGGATGTTTCATGAAAAAGTAGATCCTGAAACGTTAGCTGAGAGTGCAGAGGAAATGACCGCCATTGCCCGGAAAATTTTGCGTAAAAAGTTTTATGAAGCTGATATGGGCGTTTCAGGGGTAAACTTTGCGGTGGCGGAAACCGGAACCCTTTGTTTGGTTGAAAACGAGGGCAATGGTAGATTTTGCACGACTTTGCCTCCAGTTCATGTGGCAGTGATGGGTATTGAAAAAGTGTTACAGCGGCTTGATGATGTTCCTCCATTGTTGAGTTTGTTGACACGTTCCGCAACCGGACAGGCCATCACGACCTATTTCAATATGATCACTTCTCCACGTAAATCAGTTGAGAAAGACGGCCCACTTGAAGTGCATTTAATTTTATTGGATAATGGACGTTCCCGGATGCACTCTGACAAGTTGCTGCGGGACACTTTGCTCTGCATCCGTTGTGGAGCATGCATGAATCATTGTCCTGTTTATACTCGCATCGGAGGCCATGCCTACAGTGCGACATACCCCGGTCCCATCGGAAAAATTTTTACACCACAAATCAAGAGTCTGCACGAAGCGGGACACTTAGCAGATGCGTCGAGTTTGTGTGGGGCCTGCGTTGAGGTTTGTCCAGTTAAAATTCCGATCACAGATATCCTTCAGCGCCTGCGTCACGATAAAGCTGTAAATAAACGGAATCTTCCGTTCACTAAATCCGGAGCTTTGGAAGCAAAAACCGAAAGTTTAATTTGGAAATGTTGGGGAATGGTTTATGCGAATCCGATTTTGTATCAGCTGAAAAGCTATAAATTAAGCAAGGTTGGAAATTATATGCCAGAATGGTTGCCGCTTCTCCGCAATTGGACTTCGGTACGTTCAAAGCCGCGTTTTGCCAAAAAAAGTTTACATCAACTTGCCCGGGAGAAAGGATTGATTGATGAATAATCCAGCAACTGCACGTGAAAACATTCTTTCGAATCTCAGAGGACCCTCTGTAGTTCCAGATATTACATCCCGGAAATATCCGGTTATGGAATATAAGCGCTGGTCTTTGCAGGAGAAAGTTGAGCAGCTGAAAAAAAAGATGGAAGCCGTTCATACAGAAGTTTTAACTTGTTCGAAAAGTTCCTGGGGAAGGATGTTCAGAGCGGTTGTAAAAGAAAAAAATATTGAAAAAATACTTTGTGGAACAAATACTGATTTGGCTCAAAAGCTCCGGGAGATGTACCAACAGACTCCTGAGGAAATACCGGAATTAGTAGATTATGAAAAACCAATTGAGGAATCTAAAGATTTGCTGTTTGGCATTGATGCTGCCATTACTACAACCCTTGGCGGTATAGCGGAAACTGGTTCGCTCGTACTTTGGCCCACTCCGGAAGAACCTCGTTTGATGTCTCTGATCCCGCCTATTCACATCGCGGTGCTTTATGCAGACACAATTTACAACAATTTTTTGGAAGCAATGACCACTGAAAAATGGAATTCAGAAATGCCGAGTAATGCGCTCCTGATTTCAGGTCCTTCAAAAACTGCTGATATAGAACAAACCCTCGTTTATGGCGTTCACGGCTGTAAGGAATTGGTCGTGCTCTTGATTCAGTGAGGTTCAGAACCAAACAAAATGAAGCAAACTGACATCATTATTATCGGTGGTGGCATTGTTGGACTAGCCACGGCCTACCAATTCACCCTTGATTATCCACTGCTTAGAATTACACTGCTGGAAAAAGAACAGCAGTTGGCAGCCCACCAAACAGGACACAATTCAGGAGTCCTGCACACAGGAATATATTATAAACCGGGCTCTCTAAAAGCGCTCAACTGCATTGAAGGAAAATCCAGGATGGAGGATTTTTGCCGTAAAGAAGGAATAGATTATGAAATTTGCGGGAAAGTGATTGTAGCAATTTCTGAAGCTGAGTTGCCTGCTTTAGAAACAATTTATCAACGTGGGCGAACCAACGGAGTCAGCTGTGAAATAATCAATTCAGAAAAACTTCACGAACTTGAACCGCATGTAGCAGGTATTAAAGCCGTGCATGTTCCGGGAGCAGGGATCGTTGATTATGGACAAGTCTGCAAGCGATTTGCGAAGCATCTTCAGAATAATGAAGATAACCAGATTCATTGCTCCACAAAAGTGATTGGTATTCGCCATTCTGAACGCATAGTCGTAGAAACTGAGCAAGGCGAATTTGAGGGGCGTTTTCTAGTTAACTGTGCCGGATTATATTCCGATAAAATAACAGCTATGACTCAACCTCCGGAATCAAAAATTATTCCGTTCCGAGGTGAATACTACGAGGTACGGCCTGAAAAACATTACTTGTGCAGAAATTTAATATATCCCGTTCCGGATCCAAGTTTTCCCTTTTTAGGTGTACATTTTACACGTATGATTAATGGTTCTCTGGAATGTGGCCCAAATGCAGTACTGGCTTTTGCCAGGGAAGGTTACACTCGCAGTACTGTTAATTTTTTGGAATTAGCAGAAGTTTTGAGTTATCCAGGATTCATAAAATTAGCAGCAAAATACTGGCGGGCAGGTGCAGGTGAAATGTGGCGTTCTTTCAGCAAGGTTGCATTCGTTCGGGCATTGCAGCGTTTAATCCCAGAAATTTCTGCAGATGACTTGGAAACCGCACCGGCGGGTATTCGAGCACAAGCAGTTTTGTCCAACGGGGAACTGGTTGATGATTTTCTAATTCAGGCAAACAAAAACATTATTAATGTCTGTAATGCCCCATCACCTGCAGCAACTTCTTCTCTCAATATTGGCAAACACATTGTAGATATTGTAGCGGAACGGTTCTGAACTGAGTTCTGATCAGACGGTTTTGTGTTTATTTTATTCCTCCAGGAAAATCAGATTTTCGATTCAGCTTGCCAACGTTCCAAAACTTCATCCAGTAATTCTAAGGGAAGCGCAAATTCACCGCTGCGGGGAGGTACGAGGTGTCCACTTCCGGGCCAGCCCAGAGAAAACAAATTTTCAAAACAAAACTGGCCACTTGTGAGAACTGGTCGTATTTCTAAAATTTTTACATCAGAAGGCGCAAACAAAATATTTGTCAATCCTGCGCCATGTGCTGCAATAACGTGCGAAGCAGATCTAAATAGCTGAACTTGCTCTGGGATACTCAAATACTCCAGACAAATCTTACTGAATTTGTGTTTTTTCAGTAACGGTAAAAACTCATCTTCATTTGATAAGTGACGTTTAACAGCTAATTTTCGTGAAACATAAATCCGTTTTTCAGAATTTAAAGACTGAGAATTTGGCAGGCTTTTTAGAGGGACAACTTTTTCAAAAAAATACTGTATCAATTTAACTTTCTCAGAGTTCCAATCAGGAATGTTCATTTCCGGAATTAAAAGTCGTTCTACCATGAAAATTTCTGGTGACAAGACCTGTACCTCAAACTCTGCTTCTTTTAAAAAATCAATAAATTGAGTTGGCATAAATTCTGGAACCAGTACCGGAAATTTTTGAGAAGTAATTAGATGAGGTAACAAATCTGCAAGCAGATGATAATAGCTGTATATATGAGGGGAAATACCTAAATGGTAAGTTCCGGAAAGGAAATGGGTTAATTTTGGGTCAGGTAACCCTTGAGTCAGGCGGGTTTCTATGTGTCTTCGATGTTCTCCAACACCAGGATTTTGTTCCGGAAAGGCAAGATCCCAGGGATATTTTTGAAAATGGAACCAGATTTTACTTCCAGACTGAACTAGGCCGTCGTCTGCAGAAAGTAAAGCATTTTCAAGAATCAATGGCATTATTTTGACAGTTTTCAGCTGACATAATCAACAATCAACCGTTAATTGGTAATAATCAACTGTGATCAAATAATAATCAACCGTATTGGTGTTTGTAGTAATCTCGATATGTTCCGGTAGTAATGTTGCTGACCCAATCCTGGTGATCAATATACCAGCGGATGGTTTTGGTCAGCCCTTCCTCAAAAGTGTGACGTGGAGTCCAATTTAAAGTGTTTTTAATTTTGCCTGCATCTATTGCATAGCGCCGGTCGTGCCCGGGACGATCCTTAACAAAAGTGATTAAATTTTCACATGAATCAACTCCGCTTCGATTAAGTTCTTTGTCCAGTTCACGGCACAAATAGCGGACAATATCGATATTTTTCCACTCATTGCATCCGCCTATATTGTATGTTTCTCCGGTATCTCCTTCATGAAAAACACAGTCCAAAGCCTCACAGTGGTCTTCAACAAACAACCAGTCTCGAATATTTTCCCCATCTCCATAAATAGGAATTGGAAGGTTCTGAGTACAATTATTTATGAGCAGAGGCAACAGTTTTTCAGGAAATTGATAAGGACCATAGTTATTTGAACAATTGGTTGTGACCACATTCATTCCATAAGTTTGATGCCAGGCTCTTACAAGGTGGTCACTTGCTGCTTTTGAAGAAGAATAGGGAGAGTTCGGAGCATATGGAGTGGATTCCAGAAACTTTCCGCTGGAACCAAGCGAACCGTATACTTCATCAGTGCTTACATGAAGAATTCGATGTTTACTCAGTTCATCGCCCCAAAATTTACGTGCTGTTTCTAAAAGGTTGAAGGTGCCTGTTATATTGGTTTCAATAAAGTCAGCAGGACCTCTAATACTTCTGTCCACATGAGATTCTGCAGCTAAATGAATTACTGCTTCAAAATTATGTTCAGAAAAAGCCTTTGAAATTTCCAGGGCATTTCGCAAATCACCACGGAAAAAGCGGTAGTTTGGCAGGTCTTTTACTTCCTCCAGGTTGCCCAAATTACCTGCATAAGTGAGGGCATCAAAATTGACTACCAAATCATCAGGATGATGACGCAGCCAGTGCAAAACTAAATTTGCTCCAATGAAGCCCGCACCACCGGTGATCATCAAGTTCATGTGTGGTTCAAAAGGATGCGGTAAATATATCTAAACGCCATTCAGGGGAAACAGTTTCAGCATTAAATCCAAGTTGAGGCAATAATTTTATAGGTCGCAAGGTTAGCAAGTTTGAATTTGTATTTAAGTGTAGCAGGCCCTTTGGACTACCATCACTCATGAAAACGCCTCCGTCTGAACGGGCCTCAAAAATTCCTACTCCCATTCCTGCGAACATGCCTAAGGCCATACCTTTTACAACATATTGTGGAAATAATTTATCCTCCTCATCATCATCCTGCAAAGCCCAGATAGCGAGCCCTGAAACACCCCCGATTGCAGCACCCCAGAGACTATTGTTAAAGACAATTTGCAGGGTTTCCGCACGCGCACTACTTATGCCGCCAAATAATATGCTGCCAGCAAGTGCACAAATGCTTACAGTTCGTTTAAGCCAATTCATTCAACCCTCCATTTTTGGCAAAAGTATCAGTTAAAGTAACAGAGTAAATCTCAGCAACTTCTGGTTATAAATATAACAAAGACAAATACAAGGGTTAGGCCATTTGATTGCTGAATGCAAACTTTCTTA
>Ga0233426_10001372_pt1 | contig 22647 bp, 22 predicted proteins | sample SI_118_April2016_6_FD_179875 | JGI IMG/M metagenome (GOLD analysis project Ga0233426, IMG submission 179875) | Seawater microbial communities from Saanich Inlet, British Columbia, Canada - SI_118_April2016_10_MG | ecosystem: Environmental > Aquatic > Marine > Inlet | place: Canada: British...
ATGACTGATGGAGAGATTGCTGAAATAGTTAAAAACATGCCATGTTTCAATTTAAAACCTGCATCTATTATTAGCAGATTAAAACTAAAAACCCCAATATACTCTGAAACTGCAGCTTATGGGCATATGGGAAGAAAGTCAGAAAATAAAACAGTTAATTTCCTTGTTAACGGAAAACAAAAAGAAATAGAAGTAGAAACTTTTACTTGGGAAAAACTAGATTGCCAAGAAGAAGTGAAAACTGCTTTTAGTTTATAACAAAAAATACTATTTTTAAGGTCGCAATTATGCGGCCTTTTTTTAAACTAGTCTACTTTAACTTCCTCTTCCAAAATAGCTTTATCAATTGCGGCACGCAATTTGAGTAATTCCTCATAGGTGAATTTATTGGTTTCTTTCCATTCGCTTCCTTTCTTGTATATTTTATCTACCTCATATACTTTTTCAGTATAATCTCCATTAACACCTGTTTTTTGATTCTCCCAAACAGTTACGACTGCCTTTCCTGGGAGGGGATTAAGGGGTGGGTAACAAAAAAAAGCCCACCAAATTGGTGGGCTTTAAGTCTAACAACTAGTAACAAACAACTAGCAACTATATATGTATTACCTCATCATAAGCATCAGCAACTGCTTCCATCACTGCTTCACTCATTGTTGGGTGAGGATGAATTGCTTTCAACACTTCATGCCCTGTAGTTTCTAATTTACGAGCAACAACTGCCTCAGCAATTAATTCCGTAACATTGTATCCTATCATATGGCAACCTAACCATTCACCATATTTAGCATCAAAAATAACTTTCACAAAACCATCCTTATGTCCTGCTGCAGATGCTTTTCCTGATGCCGTAAATGGGAACTTTCCTACTTTAATTTCATATCCTGCTTCTTTTGCTGCCGCCTCTGTCATTCCTACTGATGCAATTTCTGGACTAGCATAAGTACACCCAGGAATATTTCCGTAATCAATTGGCTCAGGATTTTGTCCTGCAATTTTTTCTACACAAGTAATTCCTTCAGCAGAAGCAACATGTGCCAATGCTTGAGTTGGCAATACATCACCAATTGCATAGTATCCGTTTACATTTGTGTTGTAAAAATCATCCACTAAAATTCTACCTCTATCCGTTTTAATTCCTACTTCTTCCAAACCGATATTCTCGATATTAGCAGCAATACCAACAGCCGATAGCACCACATCACATTCAATTGTTTCTTCTCCTTTTTTCGTTTTGATAAGTACCTTACAACCCGTTCCTGAAGTATCCACTTTCTCCACTGATGATTTAGTCATCACCTTAATTCCTGATTTTTTGAATGATCTTTGTAATTGCTTAGAAACATCAATATCTTCAACAGGTACAATGTTTGCCATAAATTCTACTACAGTAACATCAACACCCATTGCATTGTAGAAATAAGCAAACTCAACACCAATTGCTCCTGAACCAACAATCACCATTTTTTTAGGTGGAGCTGAAAGAGAAAGTGCTTCACGGTAACCAATTACTTTTTTACCATCTTGTGGTAAATTAGGCAATTCTCTACTTCTTGCTCCTGTTGCTATAATAATATGTTTTGCTGAATATTCAGTCGATTTTCCGTCAGCAGTAACGCTAACTTTATTTCCTGGCTTTACTTTTCCGAAACCATTAATAACGGCAACTTTATTTTTCTTTAATAGATATGCAATCCCGCTACTCATTCCTTCAGCTACATCTCTACTTCTTTTGATGATAGCAGGAAAATCAGCATCAGCACTTTTTACAGTAATTCCGTAATCTTCAGCATGGTTAATGTATTCAAATACTTGTGCTGATTTTAAAAGCGCTTTTGTTGGAATACAACCCCAGTTTAAGCAAATTCCACCTAAGTGTTCTTTTTCAACAACTGCTACTTTCAATCCTAATTGTGAAGCACGGATAGCCGTTACATAACCTCCAGGACCACTTCCTAATACGATAACATCAAAGTTCATACTTTTATTTTTTTAAATTTTTATTTAAGGCTGCAATATTACTCAAAACATCTTGCACTGAGATATCATTCATACATCTTTTTTCACGGCTACAAGAGTTCCCAAAATAGCAATCGCAACCACTAGTAGGTTCAATAATTACTCCTCTTCCGTATAGCTCAAATTCATGCACATTAAAAATATTATGAAATAGCATCAATTGCTTTTTAAGTGCCAAGGCAATGTGCATCATCATGCTCACAGGCGTTACAATAATATCAGTATTATTTGTGATTGAAATAAACTCTTCCAAACTAAAAGTACCAAGGTAAGTTGCACCCGTTTCATTTTGATAATAGCGGTTCATTTCATCTTCATCCGGCCCTCCCATTAACAAACAGAAATACCCTTGATTTTCCAAATCCTTAATGAGTTCCACCCAATATTCCTTTGGCCAAAGGCGTGTTTTCCATCTCAATCCACAACCGGTATTTAGCCCAATAATGGTTTTACCATTCGCCAAAACTTTAAACTTTTCTTTCCACTGATTACTTAAGTCTTCATTTAAGTTAATCATATATTCTTCCTTATTGAACTCAAAATGGCAGATTTCAAAAATCTCTTCCAAATAGTTAAGCGTATTCTTTTTTGAAATATGGTCAAAAAGCCCTGTAATTAATTTGTGTTCTGCTTTTTCAGTTGCAATATCAATATGGTTGTCCTTCCAAGTAAACCCATATTTTTCCTTAGCACACACATTGGCAAGTAACATACAAGCTTTTTTATCTTTATCAAGATTAATCGCAATATCAAATTGCTCATTGGCAATCGTATAAAGGGAAGTAGCATCCCATTTATAAACTACATCTACCTTGTCTTTTGGTAATACTTGTGGGGAATGAGTAATCCATGTAAAATGGCAATTCAGATATTTTTCCTTGTACTTTGTAAGTAGTGGAGTCGTTCTAATTACATCTCCTATCGCACCTAGTTTTATAAATAAAATCCTTGGACTTCCTTTGTCATAATAACTACAATTATCACATTGCACATCATGTAATTTATTCGGCTTACAGGGGATATGCCCCTCAAAATGCCTGCAATCATATTTCACTTCTTCTTTGTTCATACTTTTTCTTTTCGCTTTCGGCAAATATAGTTTTTTGTTTTTAGATATTCCATTGTAGTTTTTCTGATTTTCAACTCATTAATTTGCACATTCACAAATCATCAAATTTTTGTATTAATCTTCTATCTTTGCAGCTTAAATTTCTCAGATGATAAACTATACTATAAGTTACACAAATTCACACCGACACTTTGTTGATTTTGAACTATCTACTTCAACATTAGGAAAAGAAAAAATGCAATTTCAGCTTTCCGCATGGAGACCTGGAAGATACGAATTGGCTAATTTCTCACAGAACATACAAAAATGGGCAGCTTTTGATGAAAACAATAATCCTTTAGCGTTCAAAAAAATTACTAAGGATTTATGGGAAGTGGATACTGAGAATGCTATGGAAATTACTGTAGTTTATAATTTTTATGCCAATCAATTGGATGCTGGAGCTTGTTATTTAGATGAGCATCAACTGTACCTCAACCCTGTGCATTGCATGTTCTACATTGTGGACAGAATGGAGGAAGAATATAACCTTGAGTTAGCTATTCCTGCAAATTACACAATTGCTTCTTCAATGGATCAAAAAGAAAATATACTAACAGTAAAAGGGTATGATTTACTAGCCGAATCGCCAATTATTTGCTCTGACAAACTACAACATGGAACTTATGAAATTGACGGAATTACTTTTCACCTTTGGTTTCAAGGAGCATGCGAACCAAATTGGGGAAAACTAAAAAAAGACTTTATAGCTTTTACTAAAAGTCAGATAAGTAAGTTTGGAGGCTTTCCTGTTGATGAATATCATTACTTTTTTCAAATTACTCCTTACAGAAGCTACCATGGAGTAGAACACACTAAAAATACCGTTTTGCTTTTAGGACCAGGAAATGAAATAATGGACAAGCGATATGAAGATTTATTAGGAGTTTGCTCGCATGAACTATACCATACTTGGAACATAAAATCTATCCGACCGATAGAAATGTATCCTTATGATTATACTAAAGAAAATTATTTTAGAACAGGTTATGTTGCAGAAGGTGTTACTACTTATATGGGTGACATGATGCTTTATAATTCTGGTGTTTTTAATTGGGAGTCGTTTATTAAAACGCAAAACCAAAACCTAGAACGACACCTTACTAATTACGGGAGATTTAATCTTTCAGTTGCTGATAGTGGGTTTGATAATTGGCTGGATGGCTACAAATTAGGTTCACCTGATCGTAAAACATCCATCTATCCTGATGCTGCATTATGTATGCTTATGATTGATTTGGAAATTATAAGAGATACAGATGGAAAAGAGAGTTTACATTCTGTAATGAAAGAGTTGTATGAAGATTTTGCATTAAAAGGAAAAGGCTACTCAGAAGATGACTTTCGAAATATCTGTGTAAAATTTGGAGGCCTAAAAGTTGCTGAAATTTTTGAAAATCATATTTACGGAATAGAGGATTACATTCCAAGCTTAGCATCCTCATTAACAACTGTAGGATTAGAATTGAAGGAGAAGAAAAACACAAACCTTTCAGCTCAATACTTTGGATTTGTTTCTGTAAAAGAAGGCGGAAAAATTATCATCAAAAAAGTAGAACCAAATTCTGTAGCAGACAAAAACGGCATTGCTCCAGAAGATGAAATAACAAAAATAAATGGCGAAAAGGTAGAAGGAAAATTAAAAGATATTTTGAAAGATTGTAAAGAGGAAGTTACTTTTACAATTAAGAAAAAATTCTCCGAACAAGATATTACTTTAACAATAGGGAATCATTATCAATTATTAGAATTTGTCAAATCAGAAAAAGTAACAGAAGAACAAATAATCTTAAGAAAAGTTTGGTCAAATAATTAAAATGAAAGACATAAAACTTCACGATAAAACTTTTGAAATCTATATTCCAGAAACGGAAATAGCCAAAATAGTGTTAAATATTGCTGACCAAATAAATAATAGCGGAATTGAAAAACCACTTTTTATTGCCGTTTTAAATGGCTCGTTTCTGTTTGCGGCTGATGTAATAAGAAAAATCACTATTCCTAACTCTGAGATTTCTTTCGTCAAACTTGCTTCCTATGAGGGAACAGAAAGCACAGGGAAAGTAAATGAACTCATTGGCTTAAACCAAGATTTAAAAGGGAGAAATGTTATTATATTGGAAGATATAATTGACACGGGAAATACTTTAACTACACTTACCCAAATGATAGAAAAAAAGGAAATTTCATCTTTAAAAATTGCCACCCTACTCTATAAACCAGAAGCATATACAAAAGAAATTTCTATTGATTATATCGGAAAATCTATCCCAAATAAATTTGTTGTAGGTTATGGATTGGATTATGACGAAATTGGCCGTAATTTGCCACACATTTACAAATTAAAAAACTAAACTAAAACCAAATGTTAAACTTAGTATTATTTGGCCCTCCAGGTGCCGGAAAAGGAACACAATCAAACCTTTTAATTGATAAATATAATCTAGTACATTTATCTACAGGCGATATTTTAAGAGGTGAAATTGCGGCAGGAACTGCATTAGGAATGGAAGCAAAAACCTTGATGGATAAAGGAGATTTAGTTCCTGATGAAGTGGTTATTGGAATGATTTCATCCAAATTAGATAATAATCCAGCTGCTAAAGGATTTATTTTTGATGGTTTTCCAAGAACTGCAGCACAAGCACAGGCACTTGACAATTTATTAAATGAAAAAGGAACTTCAATTTCAGCTATGCTATCTTTAAAGGTAGAAGATGCTGAACTTATAAAAAGACTTTTAGAAAGAGGGAAGGATTCAGGAAGAGCAGACGACCAAAATGAAAGTATTATTGCTAATAGGATTAATGAATACAATAATAAAACAGCTCCTTTAAAAGAGTTTTATGCTGCACAAAACAAACTATCAGAAATTGAAGGAGTAGGTACTGTTTCAGCTATTTCAGAAAAATTAAACACTGTTATCGATACTTTATAATGAGAGTTAAAAATTCCAATTTTGTCGACTATGTAAAAATCTATTGCCGTTCTGGTAGAGGAGGTGCAGGTTCTGCCCATTTTTTAAGGGATAAAACTACTTGTAAAGGTGGCCCTGATGGAGGTGACGGAGGACATGGTGGGAGCATCATCATAAGAGGGAACAAACAAATGTGGACACTGCTTCACTTACGATACAAAAAACACAGTTTTGCCGAACATGGTGGAGTTGGAACTGGAAATCATAGTTTCGGAAAAGATGGAAAAAGTAGTTATATTGATGTGCCATTAGGTACAATTGGTAAAAATGCTGAAACTGGAGAAGTCCTCTTTGAAATAACGGAAGATGGAGAGGAATTCACAATGGTTAAAGGAGGAATGGGTGGTAGAGGAAACTCACATTTCAAATCGCCAACCAACCAATCCCCAAGATATGCACAACCTGGAGGAGATGCAATAGAAGGTTGGTTTATTTTAGAACTTAAAGTACTAGCTGACATTGGTTTAGTTGGGTTCCCAAATGCTGGAAAATCAACTTTACTATCAGTAGTTTCGGCAGCAAAACCTCAGATTGCCAATTATCCGTTTACAACCCTTGTTCCTAATTTAGGAATTGTTTCCTACAGAGGTGATAAGTCATTTATCATGGCAGATATTCCTGGAATTATTGAGGGAGCAGCTGAAGGAAAAGGATTAGGATTACGATTTTTGCGTCATATCGAACGAAACTCTACCCTCCTATTTATGGTGCCTGCGGATGCGGATGACATCAATAAAGAATATGAAATATTACTAGGTGAATTACAAAAATATAATCCTGAATTACTAGATAAAGACAGGATACTTGCTATTAGCAAATCCGACATGCTAGATGATGAATTAAAAGGGTTTTTGGAAGAGGAATTACCAAAAGATATTCCTACAGTATTTATTTCTTCAGTAGCACAACAAGGAATTACTGAACTGAAAGATTTAATCTGGAAAAAACTAAATGAGTAATGGGTGGTATAGGTTTGTATGACTTCATTAACATTGTTGGGTTTCACATGGTGAACAGCATGGGTTTTGAAGCTATGGACCCTATCATGTTACTCATCAGCAATAAGTTTACATTCATCCCTCTTTATCTTTACCTACTCTACCTTTTATACAAGAACAGCCCTTCTAATTTTATTTGGATGCTTGTAGCAGTTGCTACTCTTATCTTTTTTGCTGATGCAGGAAGTGTTCACTTGTTTAAAAATCAATTTGAAGTATTAAGACCTTGTTATACCCCAATAGTTATGCAAGAAATGCGTTTTGTAACCGATTGTGGAGGGCAGTATGGTTTCATATCTTCTCATGCATCTAATTCCTTTGCTATTGCATTTTTTATTTCCTTGTTGCTAAAAAGTAGGAAAACATTTTTCTGGCTTTTCAACTGGGCAGCACTTGTTGGGCTTAGCCGTGTTTATCTAGGAGTACATTTTCCTTATGATGTAATTGGTGGAATGTTCTGGGGACTTTTTGTAAGTTTGTTGGTCTATAAAATATTTAAGTCAAAATTAAATGAAACAGTTCGATAAAATTTGGTGGTTGTGGTTGCTATTGGTTGCAATCTGGAATTTTGGTTGGCCAAGCGTCCCTCCTATTGCTGATGTAATTGTTGCGGTAGCTTTATCAATTGGAGTAATGATTATTAAAAACAGAAAAAAATGAAAAAATTAGTATTACTAACACTTTCCCTTTTATTAGGTTTCTCCAGTTTCTCACAAGAGAAACCAAAACTAGTTGTCGGTATTGTTGTTGATCAAATGCGTTACGATTATATCTACCGATTTTGGAACGATTTTGGAGAAGATGGATTTAAACGATTGGTAAATGAAGGTCATTTTTTCAGGAATGCACAATTCGGATATGTACCTACTTATACCGGTCCTGGGCATGCTTCTATTTACACAGGTACCACTCCTGCTGTTCATGGCATTATTGCAAACGATTGGTACGATAAAAATTCTGGAGATTATATTTATTGTGCAGGAGATGGAGATATGCATACAGTTTGTAATTGCGAACAAAAAAATGTAGATGTACAATCTTCAGACGGTAAAATGTCACCACATCATATGCTAACTACTACTTTTTCTGATGAGTTAAAACTTTTTAATGAAGAAAGTAAAGTATTCGGAATATCTTTAAAAGATAGAGGAGCAATATTACCAGCAGGACATACAGCAAATGCAGCCTATTGGATGAGCAGTGAGGGAAAATGGATTACTTCTTCATTTTACATGGAGAATCTTCCAGACTATATTCAGAAAATAAATGATAATAATATTGTACAAAACTATTTGCAAGGAGACTGGAAAGTAAAGGGAGAATTCACTCATAACCTAGATACACTTTATGCAGAGAAAGGAGGGAAAGCAATAAAAAGTACCCCCTTTGGGAACAGCATTTTAAAGGACTTAGCTATTGAAATTCTGAAGAAAGAAAAATTAGGACAAGGAAAAAATACTGATATTCTAACAGTTAGTTTTTCTTCAACCGATTATATTGGCCATCAATATGGGCCTCACGCCTCTGAAATTAAGGACACTTATATTCGTTTGGATAAGGATATTGCCAAACTTTTAAAAACAATTAATAGTAAAGTTGGTTTTGAAAATTCAGTTGTATTTATCACTGCCGATCATGGAGTAGTTTCTGAACCTCATGAACTTTTAGAAAGAAATATTCCTGCAGGTTATTTTGATGGCAGCATTATGAAAACAGAATTACTCACTTACCTAAATACAATGTATGGTGATGGAGAATGGATTAAAAATTACTCCAACAACCAATTGTTTTTAAATCATGATCTGATTGAAGAAAAAAATATAAGTTTAGAAGAACTTCAGAGAAATTGTTCTCAATTCTTCTTGAAATATGAGTGGGTAAAAAACACTTACACAGCAACTCAATTACACGAAAATGAATATTCCAATTCTTTTCATTCCTTAGTACAAAGAGGTTTTAATCAGAAAAGATCAGGAGATGTAATTGTCAGTTTACAAACAGGTTGGCTTTCGTCTTACTGGAAAAAAGGAGGTACAACTCATGGTTCATCTTATAGTTATGACACCCATGTTCCTCTTATTTTTTGGGGAGGAAATATCCCACAAGGACAAACCGACAGAAAGGTAAGCATCCGAGATATTGCCCCAACTATTTCTACTATTTTAGGAACAGCTTATCCTAATGGTTGCACAGGAAACCCACTACCAGAAGTAACAGAGTGAAAGAAATAAAAGCAAGTAATTATTCTGTATGGATTGGCAAAAACTCCCTTTCCAAACTGGCTATTTCTGCTTATTCCAAAGTTGCTATTTTAGTAGATGAAAATACAAAAAGAGATTGTCTACATAAACTTCCTAAGTTTGAAAATTCTATAATTATTGAAATAAATTCAGGAGAGGAATACAAGAATATAAATACTTGCAATTATATTTGGGAACAACTCAGCAAACACAATTTCGACAGAAATTCATTACTAATAAACTTGGGTGGCGGAGTAATTGGCGACATGGGAGGGTTTGCAGCAAGCACCTATAAAAGAGGAATAGACTTCATTCAAATTCCTACAACTCTACTAGCTATGGTTGACGCCTCAGTTGGCGGTAAATTAGGAATTGATTTTAATGGATTAAAAAACCAAGTTGGTCTTTTCAACAATCCTCAGTCTGTTTTAATTAACCCTATTTTTTTGGCTACTCTCCCTAAAAATCAATTGAAATCAGGTTTTGCTGAAGTAGTGAAACATGCTCTTATTTCAGATATGAATTTGTGGAAGGAAATTACATCAACCGCTTTTAGTAATTTGAACTGGGAAGAAATAATTGAAATTTCCGTTCAGATAAAAAATAAAATTGTTTTAGCTGACCCCATTGAAAAGGGAGATAGAAAAAAACTCAATTTTGGGCATACATTTGGGCATGCAATTGAAAGTTATTACTTAGAAAAAGGAACACCAATCCTACATGGAGAAGCTGTTTTTATAGGCATGATATTGGAAACAGAGATTTCACATCTATCTGGAAATGAAATAAATGAAATAAAGAATTACATCCTTAGTAATTTTGCATTACCCTATACTCCAAAAAAATCATATTTGCACAAGTTTTTGCTAAACGATAAGAAAAATAAGGATAGTAAAATCAATTTTTCTTTACTCAATTCTATAGGAGATTGCTCTATTGACAATCTATTTTCTAGTGATGAATTATAAAATTTCTCATCCTACAAAAGAGGTAGTATGCGAGATAACTTTACCTTCTTCCAAAAGTATATCCAACCGATTGCTCATTATTCAGGCGCTTTGCAAAGAGAATTTTACCATAGAAAATCTATCTAACTCTGATGATGCCAAAGTGCTTAAAAAGGCCTTAAACTCTACTAAAAAAACAATTGACATTGGTGCTGCAGGCACTTCATTTCGTTTCTTAACCGCATATTTAGCTACTTTAAATAATCAAGAATTTCTATTAACAGGAAGCGAAAGAATGAAACAAAGACCAATCAAAAAACTGGTAAATGTTTTAATAAACATGGGGGCAGAAATTGAATATCTAGAACAGTATGGATTTCCTCCATTAAAGATAAAAGGACAAAAACTAAAAGGAAATAATATAACAATAGATGCTTCTGTAAGCTCACAGTTTATCTCTGCAATTTTGCTTATTGCTCCTACTCTAACTAATGGAATATCACTTACTATTACAGGAGATATTGTTTCTAAGCCTTATATAAAAATGACCTTATCACTCATGCAAAAGTTTGGCATTTCACATACTTGGGTTGGGAATGAAATTGAAATAAAATCACAAAAATATATTGCAAAAAACTTTTGTATAGAAGCAGATTGGAGTGCAGCATCTTTTTGGTTTGAAATAGCTGCTTTATCCAAAAAATGCAACATAAAACTGAATGGATTACAACAAAATTCTATTCAAGGAGATATAGAAGTAATAGCACTATTTAATAACTTAGGTGTAGCCACTACATTGGAAAATAATAGTTTCATCCTGACAAAAAAAGAAAGCTGCAATATCCCCACAACTATTGATTTGATAAACACACCTGATTTGTATCAACCTTTAAAATGCACACTTCACGCTTTAGGTCTATCTCCTAAAATAAATGGTTTAACCACTCTTAAAAACAAAGAAACAGATAGAGTTGTAGCAGTAGAAACTGAGCTGGAAAAACTAAACACCAGTAAAATAATTGAAACTTATGATGATCATAGAATGGCTATGAGTTTTGCTCCTCTTAGCTTAAAATATGGAAATCTAGAAATAACTAATGGAGATGTAATTTCAAAATCATATCCCAATTTTTGGAAAGATTTAGAAAAAGGCAGCTTTATAACAATGCCATTAACTCATTAAGAGAAAATATTTCGTGCACAACATCCTGTTTGTGTGCCAACTTATGAGGATTGAAATAAACGCCTTGCATGCCAACATCTTCTGCACCAAGAATATCTACAGGTAAATCATCACCAATCATTATACTTTCTTCAGCACTAGCATTTGCTTGTTCTAATGCAAATTCAAATATTTTAGGATTTGGTTTTTTTACTCCTACTTGCTCAGAAGTAATTACTTTATCAAAATATTTTTCTAAGTTGGAATGTTTTAGTTTTATATGCTGTACTTTTTCAAATCCGTTAGTAATAATATGCATGGTATATTTATTAGCTAAATATGCTAAAACTTCAATAGTATCAGGGAATAACTTATTTTTTTTTGGACAAATAGAAATGTAATCTTCTCCAATTTTTTCGGCAAGTAAAGGGTCTACTACATTATAATCAGCAAGTGCTCTTAGAAACCGTTCTCTTCTTAAATCCTGCTGAGAAATTTTGTTTACTCGATACAAATCCCACAATTGCTCATTATGGTTTTTATAGTTTTTTATAAATTCCTCATAATTAGAAATACCCTTATCCTTAAGATTATAAGTATGGCAAAGTTCCAATAGTGTTTCATGAGAATTTATTTCAAAATCCCAGAGTGTACGGTCTAAATCAAAAAATATATGCTTTATCATTAACTTAAAATACTGAAACCGCTACTGAAAGTACTAAGGACCAACCTACAACTGAAGTAATAAGAATTGGAATAGTTTTTCTTTTTTCAGGAAAGAAATAAAGCGCTAAGTAAGTTCCAATAGGGATAGATAAGAAAACAGGGGTTAAAACAGCAATACCTATCAGCCCATATTTCCGAGCAGTTTTAATCGCTAATGCTTTTTTTACGCTCCTTTTCTTTGCTTTATTTTTATTTCTCTTATTAATTATCTTGTAAATTTTATCACTTAAATAAGCGAAAACAAAAACACTTAACACCCCTCCTGCAACTGAATAAAGGAGTGTTTGTATGAAATTAAAATCATACTTAATGATTGAAAGTGGTATAGCAAACATAAATTTGATACCACTTAGAAAGATTACAACTAATATTTTTAATGCGACTGACATGATTACTTTTCGTTTCTTTACTCTTAACGCATAACGATTAAAAGGGTTGCGAATTTCGACAAAATATAGCTAGGAAACTATTAATCAATATAAAATCTTATGTACTCATATTTTTTTTCCAAAAGCTAAATCACCAGCATCACCCAACCCTGGAACAATATAAGATTGTGAGGTCATTTCTGCATCCTCAGCTCCAAGCCAAAGCGTACAATTTTTAAAAGGCTTATTCTCTTTAAAATACTGAATACCCTCACTACTAGCAATAACAGCAACTACATGAATATGCTTTGGCTTTCCTTTTGATAGGAGCGCCTCCATTGCCAATACCATTGAATTACCACTTGCCAACATTGGATCGCATAGTACAACCGTTTTCCCTTCCAGATTAGGAGATGACATATATTCAATCTTAATCTCAAAATCTCCTCCCTTTTTGTGTTTCCTATAAGCTGAAATAAAACAATTATCTGAGCTATCAAAATAATTAAGTAAGCCTTGATGCAAAGGCAAACCAGCTCGTAATATAGTAGCTAATACCGGTTTTTCTGTCATTAAATTTTCAGTAGAAATACCAAGTGGCGTATTTACCTCTTTTGCTTTATAATTCATTTTTTTACTTATTTCATAAGCAAAAACCTCTCCAATTCGTTCAATATTTCTTCTAAAACGCAAAGCATCCTTTTGGATTTTTACATCTCTTATCTCTCTTACAAAATGATTAAAAATTGAGTTCTGTGTTCCTAAATTAATTGTTTCCATCTTTTAAGTGTTTATTAATTTAACCATATCTTCATATACATTACGCCAACCTTTCCACACCCCTTCATCACTAAGAGTATCGTTATGCCAAATGCTTATTAGGGTTCCGTTCACTTGCTTTACAGTATCAATAATACCACTTATCTTTTCAGTCGCCTCACTAGCATCTAATTTCATATTGAACCTTAAAGTATCATCAATAATTGCGAAAGGATGAATAGTAATGGGTATCATCTGCTCCATATCCAAATTATAAAAGGTAAACGGACTCGCAATACCCGCTCTAAATCCTAACACTGAGGCGTATCCCATGGTAAAATCATCTGTAATACCTACCTCTATCAACTTTTTATAGGTTTTAGGTAAAGATAATTGTAAAAAATGCTGTCTACTAAAAGTTACTTCTCGTTTCTGAATATCTTCCAGACGCTTTACCTCAATAGCTATTTTTTTTACATTAATATTAGATCCGAAAGAAGGATGAATACCAACAGGCGCTAAATCGGCCAATCGTTTTACCAAAACCTTAAGGTTACTATTGTTGTGCGATATATTTTTATCATTAATCCCATAGTCGCCCATCAACACAAAATAACGGACATCCAACTTGTATTTTTTCTGTAAATTAAACTGTAAGGAATAAGTATCAAATGGGTCTTTTCTCTTTTTGGAAGTTACTAAAAAGGCCATTTTTATTGTTTCAACATCAAAAGTAAACACTGCTTTTAGCAAAGATGCAACTGAACGAACAAAGCCCTTTCCTTTATACAAATAAGCATTATCAATATCAATAGTTGAAATGTACTTAAACTTAGGAGAATGAATGGTAAGGGAAGGAAATTGGTTTTCTAATTGATTAATAAACTGTTTTAGCCAAATATTCACAATTGGTTTTTGTAAAAAATCATGCCTAAATGCTAAACTTTCCTCTGGTTTGTACCTACCGTATTTATCCTTTAAATGAGGCAGATACTCCTCATACCTACTTATTAAATAGAAACTAGCCGAAAAAATATCAAAGGGATAAGAGCCCTCACTAGTAGCAGAAAAAAAGGCTGGCTCATTATTTATTAGCTGAACGCTTAAATCAACTTCATTAAGCCCCCTATCATTAAGTAATCCATTGCTTTCAACAAAGAATTCTGATGAAGCTATTTTCTCTTTTGAGTAATTTAACTTGGCATTACTCGATTCTATATAATATACCTTATCATCCGTTAGCTCATATTCAATTTGATATACTTCATTAAACAATACCTTAAAGATGTAATGGTGCCTTGTGGTTAGCCTTGCACAGTATATTAATAACTTGTTTTGCATTAGGCAAATATAAAAAAAAGGGCTTATCGTAATGATAAACCCTTTTAATTATAACTAAACTACTAATCTATTTAAGCTATTGCATTTACATGCTTAGCTAATTTTGACTTCAAATTAGATGCTTTATTCTTATGAATAATGTTTCTTTTTGTAAGTTTATCCAACATACCTGCAACTTTAGGAAATAAAGCAGCTGCTTCTTTCTTATCTGTTAAAGCACGTAAAACTGAAATTGCATTTCTTGTAGTTTTGTGTTGGTACTTATTTAACAATCTTCTAGTTTCAGATTGTCTTATTCTTTTTATTGCTGACTTATGATTTGCCATAGTTTTAAATTTTAGTAGCCCGTAGGGGAATCGAACCCCTATTTTACGGATGAAAACCGCATGTCCTAACCGTTAGACGAACGGGCCATAATTATTCTCAAAATTGAGGGTGCAAATTTATACTTTTTTTAAAATCTCACAAAAGATTAATCATTATTTGTTTCAAAAGAAAATTTATAGCCCATTCTCTTAGCTGTTTTTAATTTATGATTGTTATTTATATCTAGTATCTGATGCACTGACACCATTTTAACTTCATTGAAGTTTGGTGTCTGCAAATCAAAATTTAAGGCATAAATCATTGCTTCATTAATAATTTTCTCAATCTCACCTTCATTTATCTGTTGATTTACGAAATCATTAAATAAAAAACCTAGCTGTTTATCGCCCTCAACAAAAAAGTGTTTTTCCTTATTAATAAACACACGAGCAATTAAATAGCCTGCATCATTCAATCTATTGTATTTAAACGAATCCGAAAGGAAGTTATAGATATTAATTACGCCACAATAAGCATTTAGCTTATCCTCTTTTACATATTTGGTTTTATGAATAATATGCGTGCTAGGAAAATCGAACACATTAGAATGCATATGAAATAATAAAGTATCTCCCGAAAATTTTAATTTTGCTTCAAAATCACCATCTGAAGAATAAACAACTTTCACTTGTTCATCAGCTATTTCATTATTAACAACAATAATTTTTTCTTTTAAGGCATCTTGAATTTTAGCAAATATCTCTTTTGTATTCCTATACACAAGCTGCTTAGTGCAAGCCTTAGTTTGTAATAACTCAATAATTTTCTTTTCCTTTTCCATCCTTAATATGCTTTAGCAAACAACACTCGTTTGCTAGATAGCTCTCCTGAAAATAAGCAAATTCCATCTTCTTGTTTTGCATCTAAAGGAATACATCTAATTGTTGCTTTCGTTTCTTGCTTTATCAGTTCTTCTGTTTCAGAAGTTCCATCCCAGTGTGCGTAAACAAACCCTCCTTGCTCAATTAGCTTAACAAATTCCTGCTTAGTATCTGCCTTATAGGTTTTTTCTTCACGGAAAGTTAGTGCCTTATTGTATAAATTATCTTGGATTTGTTCTAGCAAATGCTCTACTTTATTTTCAATATCAACAATCTGATACGTTTCTTTTTCTAAAGTATCTCTACGAGCTAGTTCAATTGTTCCGTTTTCTAAATCACGAGCACCAAGTGCTAAACGCAATGGCACACCTTTCAATTCATATTCAGCAAATTTCCAACCTGGCTTATGCGTATCTCTATTATCAAACTTAACTGATATACCTTTTGCTTCTAATGCCTTTTTTACTTTTTTAGCTACTTCTGAAACTGCAGCAAACTGCTCATCTCCTTTGTAAATTGGTACAATAACCACTTGAAAAGGAGCTAATTTTGGAGGCAACACTAAACCATGATCATCAGAATGCGTCATGATTAAAGCCCCCATCAAACGAGTAGAAACTCCCCATGAAGAAGCCCATACATATTCTTGTTTTCCTTCTTTAGTTGCAAACTTCACATCAAATGCTTTTGCAAAATTCTGACCTAAAAAGTGAGATGTTCCTGCCTGCAAAGCCTTTCCATCTTGCATCAAAGCCTCAATAGTATAAGTATCTAAAGCTCCAGCAAAACGCTCATTAGCTGACTTAACACCCTGAACAACTGGCATTGCCATAAAGTTTTTCGCAAAATCAGCATAGATATTTATCATTTGCTTGGTTTCTTCAATCGCTTCCTTTTTGGTAGCATGAGCAGTATGCCCTTCTTGCCATAAAAACTCAGATGTTCTTATAAATAACCTAGTACGCATCTCCCACCTCATTACATTTGCCCATTGGTTTATTAAAATTGGCAAATCACGGTAGGACTGTATCCATTTACGGTAAGTATCCCAAATGATTGTTTCAGAGGTAGGACGGATAATAAGTTCTTCCTCTAACTTTGCAGTAGGATCAACTATTACTCCACTTCCATCCTCAGCATTTTTTAAACGATAATGTGTTACAACAGCACATTCTTTTGCAAAACCTTCTACATGATTTGCTTCTTTACTAAAATACGATTTTGGTATTAAAAGAGGGAAATAAGCGTTCTCATGTCCTGTCTCTTTGAACTTTCTATCCAACTCAGCTTGCATTTTTTCCCAAATTGCATAGCCATAAGGCTTAATTACCATACATCCTCTTACTCCTGAATTCTCTGCTAAATCAGCTCCTTGAACAATTTCGTTATACCATTGGGAATAATCCTGCTCTCTTGATGTTAATTTTTTTGCCATTTAATCTTAAATATTGTAATTTTGTTGTGTTAAATCCGTTTACCTCAAAAAGGTGTACAAAACTAACAAATTAAACTATCATAAGTTTATGCGTATCAAACAAAAAAATACTACTATGAAATCACTACTTTCTACTTCACTTATTTTGCTTTTTTTATCCTCCTGCATAACAACAACACATGTGCATTATAGCGACCCCAACTATTTAAGTAGTACTGAATTTAGTAGCTATGATGATATTGTAACCGTACCCTCATCAGAAATAGAGACTAGCCAGGATACAACTACAATAGCTGATAACTACAATAACGATTATAATGCAGCAGCTGATTATTATGACTATAGTTATTCATCAAGAATAAGAAGGTTTCATAGACCAATGCAGTACAGCAATTATTATGGCGGACTTTACACAGACTACTACTGGTACAATAACGACCCTTTTTACTGTGGAACAAGTATCTATTATGGCTATAACTGGAATTCTCCTTATTATTCCTACTATTCTTATTCTCCTTATTATCAAAATTACCACTACAGTCCTTATTATTATGGGAATTACTATTCTCATTACGGACACGCATACCAGCACAACTACTCATCACACAATGGCCACTCGAATAGCAACAACCATAATTCCTATATAACAGGGCACAGAGGAAGTTTATCATCTGGAACAGGAAACAGAAGCATTACTGGAAGAACAAATACTACTATTACCTCAAAAGGAAACGCTAAAAACTCAACCCTACATATTAGGAGTAATATCCCAGCAAACACAAGTACTTCAAAAGGAAATACGAGAAATACCTATAAAGGAAATACAAGTATAAAAACCCCAACAAATAGAGGAAATACTACTATTAGAACAAATAACAGAAGCAATACTAGTATTAAAACAAACAACACTTACAGAGGAAATACAAGTACTAAAACAAATACGAATAGAAGTAATACAAGTACAAAAACAAATAATGGGAGAGGAACTAAATCCTATACTGCACCAAAAAGCAATAACAATAACAGAAGCTACTCGGCTCCTAAATCAAATACTAGCAATAGAAGTTATAATTCAGGAAGTAACAAATCAAGTAGCGGAAGAAAGTCTTCAGGAAGCTCAAATAGAAGAAGTGTAAAACCAAGAAATTAAAAGATGAAAAAAGGATTACTAGCATTAACATGTATTGCACTAAGTAGCATTACATTATTAGCACAAAATGAAGTTGATGCCCTTAGGTATTCAACTCAAAATATAAACGGGACAGCAAGGTACTCAGCAATGAGTGGTGCTTTTGGGTCGTTAGGAGGGGAATTTTCTTCCTTAAGTTCAAACCCAGCAGGAATTGGGATGTATCAATTTAGTGAATTTACCTTCACCCCTGATTTAAACCTAAACAATACAAAATCATATTATAATTCATCTCATATTTCATCCTATAAATCAGGGCTTACTATTGGGAATTTAGGATTAGTATTTTCAATGCCAAAAAATAATTCGGACTGGAAAAGAATAAACTTTGGGATTGGCTGGAATCAGTTAGCCAACTATAACAGGACAGTAAAAATAGAAGGCGTAAATAATAACTCATCAGTAGTTGATAATATTATAGACCTCAGCAATGGTACGCTTACTGGTGCATTAACTAATGGAGAGGGAAATACTTATTCTCAGATGGCTTGGAATACTTATTTAATTGACCCATTATATGATCAAAACGGACTAGTTGACGGAGAGTATATTTCTAATTTCTCATCATCCGCTAAAGCGCAATCAAAACTTATAAAAACGACAGGAAACATGAGTGAGTTTGTATTATCAGTGGGAGGTTCCTACCAAGAAAAACTATACATAGGTGCTACTTTAGGAATTCCTACAATTAATTATTATGAATATTCCGAGTACACAGAAAGCGAAACTACTGACACAACAAGCAACTTAAGGGGAGTATTATTATCAGAAGAAGTGGCTGCATACGGAACAGGATATAACCTAAAAATTGGTGCAATTTATCGTGTTTCTGAAAAAACAAAAATTGGTGGCTCGCTTCACACACCAACATTCTTTAGTATTGAAGAAGATTACAATACTTCAATAAGTACTACTTTTAAAGATAGCTCACTAGATTACTCAATGGGATACTTAAGTCCTTTTACTTACAACCTTATCACCCCATTAAAAGCAAGTGTAAGTGCTTCTACAATTTTTAATAACAATATTTTGGTTTCGGCTGAATATGAAATAATTAACTATTCCTCTGCCGAATATTTTACCTCTGATTTTGACAATGAGAATAAAGCAATAACAGAACTATACCAAAGCACGGCAAACCTAAAAATTGGTGCAGAAATGAACATAAAACCGTTTGTACTTAGAGCAGGATATGCCAATTACGGAAGTGCGTTTGTTAATAAGGATTACAGCTCAGAAAATTATAGTTTTGGGGTTGGAATAAATAATGGAAGTTATTTCTTAGATGCTGCTTATGTGCTATCACAAGGTAGAGGTGAACACTTATTATATGGAGCAGAATATATTGACCCAATACAGGTAGTAAACACCAACCATAATTTAGTATTTACCTTAGGGTTTAGGTACTAATTAGCAACCCGATTTAAACCTGCTTTTGCTTTTTGATGGATTCCTCTTTCATAATCGAAATTAGATAGAGATAAACATTTTTCAAAATAGATTTTTGCTTGCTTATAGTCGTTCTGATTTTCATAAATCAACCCAATTTGCAAAGCTGACATTGGCGCATAATAAGCAGTTGATTCTTTTCCTAAATCATACGCCATTTTATAATTAGCAATTACCTCTTTAGCTTTGTAATTTAGCTTTGATTTAATCCTGGCTAAACGATAATAATACTCATCAATTAAGAGTGAATTATTTTCAGAAATTGCACTTAAAGCCTTTTCATAATAACCACCATCATACAACAAACGAGCTTTCAATAAAATAGGATTAGAAAAGTAGCCTTTATTAGCTTCTTTTAAGGCTACTTTATCCTCATCAATTGAAGTACTACCCTTAGCTTTTACCAACTCAAAATAATTATCATCTTCTCCCTGTAAAAAAGCAATCCATGCCAATTTATGATAAGCCGATTTTATGTAATTATTGCCTTTAAAATTGGCAAGAAACTGATTAAAGTACTGCTCAGATTTCTCATAATCTAATTTATACAAATAGGACATTCCTAACAGGTAATCCAGATAATGAAACGGATATTTTCCTTGAGTAGCAGGGCGGTTTTCTAACACCTTAATGCATAGTTCATTTTCACCTAAAGAATGAGCAAGACGAGCGGCAGTAAAATTCAATAAATAATTATCGGTATAACCCTCTCCTAATTTAGCTAACAATTGTTCGCAAGCTAACTCATCATTGGTCATATTCAATTGCAAGAAAGCAGTTAAGAATAAAATTTCTTGATGATACATTTCCATTTCTTCATCTTCCAGTAAGGACTTCAATTCTGTTAATCCTTGCGCAACAGTCCCATCCATCCCCACCAAGCTAACTACCCATTGGTATTTTTCAGGAATAGCGCCAACCAGAGTATGCAAAAGTCCTAAGCCTTTTTTGTTCAGTTTAAAGTCAGGAAACAGCTCTTGATTTTCTTCTAAAAGAGAATATGCTTTTTGAATTTCGTAGGCAGCCGTTAAGTATTCTTCAAACTTTAACCGAGCAAACGCCCATTGCAAATGCACCTCAGCCTGTGCATATAAATAATAAGGAGAACTTTCATCTCCCTTCTGAATTCTATAAATTCTATCTTGTTTTGAATATTGCGCGACAGAAAAGAACTCTTCTTCTTCCCCAATAAGTATAGTTAAGAAATCAATATAATTATACTGAACATCTATAATTCTATTTTCAAAATTTTCTTTTAGCTCAAGATTCAACAATTGCTGAGCAGCAGCAAATTCCAAATTGATAATATGAGTATAGGACTGTTTCATCCTATCATTCATCTGAAAAGAAGCAAATACTGTAGTAGTTAAAAATAAAAATAGAAGTGTTAGAATTCTCATTGCATAAAAAAAGGGATTCCAAAAATATGAAATCCCTTTAAATTAAGTTCGTTTATTGTTAAGCTTCTTGCTCTTCAAAAATATTTGAGTCAACCATAATTCTACCACAGTGCTCACAAACAATTACTTTTTTGTGCATTTGAATATCTAATTGTCTTTGTGGTGGGATTTGACTAAAGCAACCTCCACAAGCATCACGCTCAACAGAAACAACTGCTAAACCGTTAGCTACTTTTGATCTAATTCTTTTATAAGCGTTTAATAATCTTTCATCAATTACTTTTTCAGCTTTTGCAGAATCTTTCATTAAAGAAACTTCTTCTTTCTCAGTTTCCTTGATGATTTCATCAAGCTCACTTTGTTTTACCTTTAACTCTTCTTCTTTTTCAGTAATTTGAGCTGTACAAGCCTCAATGATTTGTGTTTTATGCAAAACATTTGCTTGATTTTGAATTTTATTCTTTTCAGCAATCTGAATTTCTAAGTTTTGGAACTCTACTTCCTTTGTTAAAGAAGTAAATTCACGATTATTCTTAATATTTTTCAGTTGCTTTTCGTACTTTTCAATAGCATCAGTCGCTAATTCAATAGAATTTTTATTAGCAGAAATACTATCATTAATAGTTGTTAATTCCTCATTAAATTTCTCTAATCGAGTATTTAATCCAGCAATTAAATCTTCTAAATCTTCAATTTCCAAAGGCAATTCACCTCTGATAATTCTAATTTTATCCACTTCAGTATCTATTACTTGAAGTTGGTGTAAAGCTTTCAATTTTTCTTCAACTGAAGCAGTAGTTTTTTTAGTCGTTTTTGCCATTATAGGTACTTTATCGGATTAGTGTTCACTTTTGATAATCGGACGGCAAATTTAGTAAAATTTTTGACAAGCAAATCATAAATCAAATCCTTTGTAAATTGCTCACTTTCATAGTGCCCAATGTCTGCAATAACAATCTTATTTTCAGCATCAAAAAACTCGTGATACTTAAAGTCAGCCGTTATAAATACATCTGCTTTTGCGGCTATTGCATTTTTCAGCAAGAAGCTACCACTTCCACCGCAAACAGCTACACGCTTTATTTCTTGCTTAACAATTGGAGTATGCCTCACACAATCGGTTTGCATATTCACTTTTAAACTTTCCAAAAACACCTCAGTATTTACGGCTGTTTTCAGTTCACCAATAATACCTGAACCTACTTGTTCGTTTATCAAATCAGACTTAGGCGCCAACACCTTACAATTCTCTAATCCTAATTTTTCAGCAATTTTAGCACTTACCCCATTGTGCATATTGTCCAAGTTGGTGTGGATAGCATAAATAGCAATGTCATTTTTG
>Ga0233426_10001375_pt1 | contig 22629 bp, 18 predicted proteins | sample SI_118_April2016_6_FD_179875 | JGI IMG/M metagenome (GOLD analysis project Ga0233426, IMG submission 179875) | Seawater microbial communities from Saanich Inlet, British Columbia, Canada - SI_118_April2016_10_MG | ecosystem: Environmental > Aquatic > Marine > Inlet | place: Canada: British...
TTTGTAATGTTAGATTGTCGTAATTTTTATTTTTCATGCTATTATGATTAGGTTCTTACATCCATTAATAAGATTCTTTTTCATAGCAATAAGGATGTAAGAACTAATCATTTTATTAGGTTTGTAATGTTAGATTGTCGTAATTTTTATTTTTCATGCTATTATGATTAGGTTCTTACATCCATTAATAAGATTCTTTTTCATAGCAATAAGGATGTAAGAACTAATCATTTTATTAGGTTTGTAATGTTAGATTGTCGTAATTTTTATTTTTCATGCTATTATGATTAGGTTCTTACATCCATTAATAAGATTCTTTTTCATAGCAATAAGGATGTAAGAACTAATCATGTTTTTAGATTTGTAATGTTAGTTTAGTGCAATTTTTATTTTTTTGTGTATCATATTTGAAGCTGTTCCAACATATACATAGTAGGTGCCTTTTTCTAAATTCCATCCAGATATTGTTTCGTCATAGAAAGCTAATTTTTTTGGGTCTATAGGTATAGTTACAATTTTCGTTTCCTGTGTTTTGAGAGATACTTTTTGAAAGCCTTTGAGTTCTTTTAAAGCTCTTTTTACTTTAGATTTTTGCTTGCCAACATATACTTGAATTACTTCTGCACCATCTCGTGAACCTGTATTTTTAATTTCACACGTGATGTTTATCGTATCATTTTCGGTATAATTTTTACGATTAGATTTTATAGCAGAAGTTTTGAATGATGTGTATGACATGCCATATCCGAATGCATAAAAAGGTTTTATTTTTTTGGTGTCATGCCAGCGATATCCTACCAATATATCTTCTAAGTATTCTTGGTTTAAATCAACTCCTGGATAGGATTTTGGACCAAAAGAATGTGCCCCATTATCGTCTAATTTTTTAGGAAAAGAGAACGGTAGTTTTCCTGATGGATTTGCATCCCCACTGACAACATCTGCAATAGCGTTTCCTGCCATACTTCCTAAATACCAAGTTTGTAAAATTCCTTTAACCTTAGTGTGCCATGACATCTCTACTGCGTTTCCTGTTACAAGTAAAAATCCTGTGTTTTTATTAACTGCTACAATTTTTGCTAATAAATCTTCTTGTCCAAATGGTAAATTGTATTGTTGCCTGTCATCACCTTCACAATCTTGAAGGTGACTTTTGTTAAGACCACCAATAAACAATACTAGATCTGCTTTTTTTGCTAATGCGATAGCTGCAGTTTTTAGAGAATCTGCATCTAACGTGGCAGGATGTACAATGTCATATTCAGAAGGTCCTGTTTCAAAACCCATAGAATGTAGGATGGTTGCTTTTTTATATTTCTTTTTTAGCCCTTTTAAGGGAGATATTTCAAATTTTGGTTTCAATTCTGATGACCCACCTCCTTTGGTCATTGATCTCGTTGCATTTTCACCAATAACTGCAATGGTAAAATTTTCTTTGTCTTTTATAGGAAAGAAGTTTTCTTTATTTTTTAGCAATACGATGCCTTCTGTAGCAACTCTTTTAGCTACTTCATAATGTTCTTTGTTGTTGGCACGACCAAGAGTTCTGTTAGAACTCATATTGGTACGATACATCAACCTAAGAATTCTACGAACCTTATCATCCAATAAATATTCACTTAGTTCACCGCTCTTGATTGCTTTTAAAAAGGGATTTGCTAAATAATAATGACTGTAATGGTTTGCAGTTGTGGTTCCTAAGCCATCCGTACCTGTTCCCATTTCTAGATCTAGCCCATACATTGCTGCTGCTTTAGTGCTATGAGCAGAACTCCAATCACTGATTACCACTCCGTCAAAATTCCACTTGCCTTTTAGTATAGAGTTTGTTAAGGTTTTATGATGTGTTGTATAATGCCCTCTAAATTTGTTATAAGCTCCCATAATCGCCCATACGCCTGCATCTTTAACAGCAGCTTTGAAGGCAGGAAGATAAATTTCATGTAAAGCTCTATCACTAGCCTCTACATTGATGGTGCTTCTCCAATGCTCTTGATTGTTTAAAGCAAAATGTTTTACACAAGCTGCAACACCGTTTTTTTGTACTCCTTGAATATAAGGTACGACCATTTTAGATGCTAAATAAGGGTCCTCTCCTAGGTACTCAAAATTTCTCCCATTCATTGGACTTCGGTAGATATTTACGCCCGGTCCAAGCAATATGTCTTTTTTACGATACCTTGCTTCTTCTCCCAGATGGTTTCCATATTCTCCTGCTAAAGGAGGATTGAATGTAGCAGCCAAACATGTCAATGCAGGAAAGGCTGTAATAGAATCGTTGGTCCAACCTGCATAATTCCAAGCATCCCAACTTATTTCTGCTCTGACCCCGTGCGGGCCATCAGACATCCAGATTTCAGGTATTCCTAGTCGTGCGACGCCTTTGGTACTAAACTTCGATTGCGCATGACACATGTCTACTTTTTCTTCCAAAGTTAATTGCGATATAATTACGTCTATTTTTTTTTCAATTTCATTATGTTGCCCGAAAGCTCTAGAAGAAATACATGAAACAAGCGTAAGCAAACCTATTATTAAAAGGTTTTTTACCGTAATTTTTATGACTAGCATATTGTTGGTTTTGTGCTACAAAATTAGTTTTTATCATAAGTTTTTGAGGAAACTAATGATGCAACATGTAGAACATTTGTTGCAATCGTAAGTATTCACAGGGTGTGAGCATACTAATGCGCGATTGCTTGCAAGATTTGTTGTGTTCGTTATTTTGTTTCTTTGCAAAATGAAAGGTTCCTTAAAATGGAGCTTTTTCTCTATTTTTCTTCCTTGTGAATTTAGTTTTGCGAGAACTTTTATGGATCAAGAGTAATTTAGGTGACTTTTTTTGATTTATAGGTACGCGTGTCCATAATTTTTATTGATTAAATGAATGATTTAAAAAAAACATTAGGTACTTCCTAGACTAAAATAAGAAAAGGACTATAAATCGTTTTATAGTCCTTCTCTTATCTTTCGTACTTTGCTTAGTTTACCTGAAGCAAGAAATAGCTTTTCTTGCCTCTTTGTAATAAAACATATGAGTCAGCAATCAAGTCAACTGCACTGATGGAAAAATCGTCTTTTACTTTTTCCTTGTTGACAGAGATAGAGTTTTCTTTTAAAGCTCTTCTTACTTCTCCATTCGATTTAAGGAAACCAGTATCAGCAAAAGCTGCCACAATATCCAAACCTTCTTCTATTTGCGCTCTTTTTATTTCTGCTTGGGGAACTCCTGAGAATACATCTAAAAATGTTTGTTTGTCTAATGTTTTTAGATCATTTGCGGTAGATTTCCCAAAAAGTATAGAAGATGCCTTTACCGCATTTTCATAATCTTCTTCCGAATGCACTAGAGTGGTAACTTCCTTTGCAATTGTTTTTTGTAATAATCGAGTGTGAGGAGCATCATTGTGTTCTGTAACTAATTTTTCAATTTCATCTTTAGACAAGAAGGTGAATTTTTTAATAAAATCAATAGAATCTTCATCAGAAGAATTCAACCAGTACTGGTAGAATTTATAAACCGAAGTTCTTTCTTTGTCTAACCAAATATTACCACCTTCAGATTTTCCAAATTTTGTTCCATCTGCTTTGGTGATTAATGGGCACGTCATAGCATACGCTTTTCCTTGAGCTTTTCTTCTTACCAATTCTGTTCCTGTAGTTATATTCCCCCATTGGTCGGAACCACCCATCTGTAGTTTACAGTTTTTGTGTTCATACAGATGCAAGAAATCATATCCTTGAAATAATTGATAAGTAAATTCAGTAAAAGACATTCCATCTCCTTCTCCACTTACACGTTTTTTTACAGATTCCTTAGCCATCATATAGTTAACGGTAAGGTGTTTTCCAATATCGCGAACAAAATCTATCAATGAGAATTCTTTCATCCAGTCGTAGTTGTTAACCAACTCAGCACCATTTGAAGTCTCACTATCAAAATCTAAAAAACGCTCTAATTGACCTTTTACACCAGCAACATTTCTGTTCAATGCATCTTCGTCCAATAAGTTACGCTCTGCTGATTTCCCTGATGGATCACCAATCATTCCAGTAGCTCCTCCAACCAAAGCAATTGGTTTGTGACCTGCTTTTTGGAAGTGCATTAAAATGATGATAGGAATCAAACTACCTATATGCAAAGAATCGGCGGTTGGATCAAAACCAATATACCCAGAAGTTACTTCTTTATTCAAAAGGTCCTCAGTTCCAGGCATGATATCATGTAGCATACCTCTCCATCTTAATTCTTCAACAAAATTTGTAGTCATATGTGTAAAATTTTGGCAAATATAGTGATTCGCTTGTAAGAGACAAAGGGACAAGAGTTTAGATTTAGCAAGGTGGATTCATTATTTTAGGCTATTTTCGTTGTATGATTTTAGTTACAGGAGGTACAGGAATGGTGGGGGCTCATTTGTTGTTGCGATTGACGCAGTCTGGGCATTCCGTAAGAGCAATTTATAGAAACGAAAAAGCCATTGAAAAAACGAGAAAAGTATTTTCTTATGTTGGTCAGGATGTTGATTTATTGTTTTCAAAGATAGAATGGGTAGCTGCCGATATTACAGATATACCATCCTTAGAATCTGCTTTTTTGGGGGTTGAAAAAGTGTACCATATAGCTGCTCTAGTTTCTTTTGATGAAAGAGATGCCAAGAGAATGAGGACGGTAAATATTGGGGGTACAGCAAATGTTGTAAACTTATGTCTTGCTTTAAAGGTAAAGAAACTATGTTTTGTAAGCTCTATAGCTGCGATTTCAAAGTCGGTGCAGAAATCTTTCATCGATGAAGAGGATGAATTCAATTTATTGACTAGTAATTACAGTTATGCTATTACAAAGTATGGCGCTGAAATGGAAATTTGGAGGGGCTTAGAAGAGGGGCTGGACGTTATTGTTGTTAACCCAGGAGTGATTATAGGTCCTGGGTTTTGGAAAGAAAATTCAGGTGTTTTATTTTCTATGATTGATCAACGGGGCATGTTTTATACCGAGGGTATAACAGGTTTTGTTGGAGTTGACGATGTCGTTTCAATTATGGTAAAAGCAATGGATTCTAAAATTGTAAATGAACGATTTATTTTGGTTTCAGAAAATGTGTGCTTTAAAGAGGTGTTGTTTTTGATTGCAGATTTACTGGGGAGGAAAAAACCAAACATTAAAGTCACATCTTTCGTAGCAGAGATTGGATGGCGATTAGCCTGGTTAAAATCTTTTGTTTTTGGTGGGGTAAACGCATTTTCAAGACATACGGCAAAATCTGCTAATAATAAATCATACTATACTTCAAAAAAAGTTTTACATGCTTTTGATTTTCAATTCGAGAAAATAGAGAGTGTAGTAAATAAAACCGTCCTATATTATAAAAAAGATCATGCTTAGCTTTCTTGTTCTTTCATTGTGTCTTTTTTAGGCGCTTGATTTCTTTTTTTCTTTATGCTCTTTAAGCTGTCTCTGCGTATTGAATCTTTAATTCTTTTTTCGGTCTTAAATTCTTTGTTTAAAAGCTCAAGTTTTGATTCAACCTCTTTATAGATTTTTTCGTACACGTCAATTTTGGTAGTGTAGTAATAATTGCTACGTTTGAATCGAGCGCTATCAATCCCGTATTTTTCATACACTAGAAAAGTATAATCGATATTTCTCTCATCGTACTTGTTCTCATAAAATTTAGAAGAAGTAGCAATGAATAAATCTGAAAGCAATAATACCATCGAGTCTTTGGATATAAGATCCTTTGGTTTTTTAAAAATAGTATTACTTGTACAAGATGCTAAAAGAATTACAATAAGTAAAAAGATGCTGTTTTTCATCTCTTTATTACCTATTAAATGTTATTCGTTGCCCTTTTATGAAATCATTGAATTTACCTTCGTTGTAGATTAATTTTCCGTTCACAAAAGTTTGGGTAATATTAGATTTGAATTCTGTTCCTTCAAAGGGTGTCCAACCACATTTGTATAAAGTATTCTCTTTGGTTGCTGTCCAGTTTGCATTTAAGTCAATCAATACTAAATCCGCATAATAGCCTTCTTTAATATAGCCTCGTTTTTTAATTTCAAAAAGAATTGCGGGGTTATGGCTCATCTTTTGAACAAGCTTTTCTAAGGTTATTTTTCCTTCTTTTACAAAATTAATCATTGCTGGCAATGCATGTTGAACAAGAGGGCCTCCACTTGGTGCATTCGTGTATGTGTTTTGTTTTTCTTCTAAGGTATGAGGTGCATGGTCCGTTGCAATTACATCAATTCTATCATCCAAAAGTGCTTTCCATAAACCTTCTCTATCCGAAGCAGATTTTACTGCAGGGTTCCATTTAATCATGGTTCCTTTAGTCTCGTAGTCTTTGTCTTCAAAAGTTAAGTGGTGCACACAAACTTCAGAGGTTATTTTTTTCTCTTTTAAGGGAATATCATTTCTGAACAGTGCGGTTTCTTTTGCAGTAGATAAATGGAATATATGGAGTCTAGCACCAGTTTCCTTGGCGAGCTCAATGGCTTTTGAAGAGGACAAATAGCAGGCTTCTTCGCTTCTAATAATTGGATGGTATTTTAGAGGAATATCGTCACCATATTTATCGTGATATTCTTTAAAATTTTTCTTTATGGTTTGTTCATCTTCACAATGAACAGAGATAACCATATTGGTTGATGAAAATATTTTTCTTAAAACATCTTCATCATCAACAAGCATGTTTCCTGTGGAGGATCCTAAGAATAGTTTAATTCCTGCAACTTGCTGAGGGTCTGTTTTTAAAAGTTCTTCTAAATTATCGTTGGTGCCTCCAAACATAAATGAATAATTCACATACGAGGTTTTTCGTGCTATTTCAAACTTTTTTTCTAACTCTACTTGGTTTGTCGCTTGAGGCACAGTATTTGGCATTTCAATAAATGTTGTAATACCTCCCGCTACAGCAGCCCTACTTTCTGTGGCAATATTTGCTTTATGGGTTAAACCAGGCTCTCTGAAATGGACTTGATCATCAATTGCACCTGGTAGTAAGTATTTACCATTCGCATCAATGATTGTTGTGTTTTCGGTAGCGCTAATGTTTACACCTATTTTTTTTATAAATTCTCCTTCTATTAAAACATCCGCATTTGTTGTTTTGCCTTCGTTTACAATGTTTGCGTTTTTGATAAGTATTGAGTTCATAATATCTATTTAGGAAAGTCCTTTCAGTCTTAGTTTAATTACCCCAAAAATGGCTTCCGTAACAATGGAACCACTCATTTTTGATGTGCCTTTTGTTCTGTCTGTAAAAACAATGGATACTTCTTTTATTGGGAATTGATGTTTCCATGTCTTAAATTTCATTTCTATTTGGAAGGCATAGCCTACAAATTGTATTCTATCCAAATCGATAGTTTCTAAAACATCTCTGTGATAGCAAACAAATCCTGCTGTAGTGTCAAATAATGGAATTCCAGTGATAAATTGCACGTATTTAGAGGCAAAATATGAAAGTAACAAGCGTTTTATATTCCAGTTGATAACGTTTACATTGTTGTTTACATAACGAGAACCAACGGCAAGCTTTGCATGATGCTCTTTACAAGCACTATAAAGTTTTATCAAGTCTTTTGGGTTGTGAGAAAAATCGGCATCCATCTCAATGATGAATTCATAGTCTCTTTTTAATGCCCATTTAAATCCATGGATGTAAGCACTTCCGAGACCTTTTTCCCCTTTGCGTTGCTCTAAAAAAAGTCTTTCAGGGTGTTTTTGTATCAGCTCTTGGACTTTTTCTGGAGTACCGTCTTTGGAGTTGTCATCTACAACCAATATGTGAAACTGTTTTTTTTCATTGAAAACGGCTGAAATAATTTCTCCAATGTTTTCAATTTCGTTTAATGTAGGTATAATAACAAGAGTGTCCATCATAGGTAAAAAATTATATACAAATGTATGATTTTTTATCCCTAGTTTTGCGTTAAAGGATTTGTTAATTTAGTTTGCTATGAATTTTGGGATTGAAAGAGCTTTTGATAGTAAAGACGTGTTCACGGTCATTTTTGTTTGTATACTTATTTTGATTCTGTTTGTTAAGTTAACATTTCCTAGAATGTTTCCTGCATTGTTAAAAAGCCTCTTTTCAAAAGTGTATTTTCTTGATTATTTTAATGAATTTAAAAAAAGTTTTCATGGTTTTAAGTGGCTTCTTCTTGTTATGCAAAATGTTGTTTTTACATTGTTTTTTTATCAGGTTTATATTTTGTCAGGCAATCCACTAACGGTAAGTATTGGTTATTTTCTTTTTTATATTTTTATTGGGATTACCCTTTTTCTTGCAATTCAATATATGCTTTCTCTTAGTGTTGCTTGTGTTTTTGATTTTGTAGATGTTTTTAAGAGTGTCCAAATGATGAAATTCGCATATTTAAACCTTATTGCCTTTGCTGTTTTACCGCTTTTGTTAGTTGTTGACTACGGAAATATTAGAGATGCAGAGTGTTTAAAAAGCTTTTTGATACTATATTTTGAGATTTTATGTTTGATATCTTTTGTGTTTCTTTTGGTTAAGAATAATAAAGTTATTGTAAAAAATTTGTTTTATTTTATTTTGTATCTTTGCACACTTGAAATAGCACCCTTATTATTCATTTATAAATTAGGGGTAAATAAATTTTAAATTGTATGAAAGTCAAAACTATTTTAGTATCTCAGCCGACACCAAAGGAAAACTCTCCTTATTTTGAGTTGTCAGAAAAACAAAAGGTTAAAATAGATTTTAGATCATTTATTCATGTCGAAGGTATCTCTGTTAAAGATGTTAGAGCTGAAAAAATAGATCTAAAAGAATACTCTGCCGTAATCTTAACGAGTAGAAATGCTGTGGATCACTTTTTTAGAATTGCAGAAGAAATGAGGTTTACGGTTTCGGCTGATATGAAATATTTTTGCCAGTCAGAGGCTGTTGCCTTTTATTTGCAGAAATACGTTGTTTACAGAAAACGTAAAATTTATGTGGGACAAAGAACTTTTCCTGAATTAGGAAAACTCATTAAAAAACATAAAACTGAAAATTTCCTTCTGCCGTCGTCCGATAAGTTGAAAGATTTAATTCCACAAACTTTAAATGAGCTTGGTTTAAATTGGACTCGTTTGGATTTGTACAAAACAGTAGTAAGTGACCTTTCTAATTTGGAGGATGTGTTTTACGATGTTTTGGTGTTTTTTAGTCCTTCTGGTATAGATTCTTTATTTAAGAATTTTCCTGATTTTAAACAAAATAATACGCGTATCGCTGTTTTTGGGAATACCACGGTAAAGGCTGCAACAGACGCTGGGTTAAAGATAAATATTCTTGCTCCTACACCTGATACTCCTTCCATGTCAATGGCTTTGGAGAAGTATATAAAAGAGGCAAATAAATCTAAATAGAATATTGTTTTCGCTCTTATAACAAACTGTTTGCTTGATTGCAAACGGTTTTTTTTTGTTAAAACAATAAAGTGTATACCTCTTCGATTTTTGAAATACTTACAATTTCAATTGTATGTCCTTCTTTCTTGTACTTGTTGAATTTAGAAATAAATATTTTATCAAATCCTAATTTTTCGGCTTCAGAGATTCTTTGATTGATTTTGTTTACGGGTCTTATTTCGCCGGAAAGGCCTATCTCTGCCGAAAACGAGTAGTTTTTAGGAATTGGTTCGTCTTCGTTAGAGGATAGGATAGAGGTTACCACGGCAAGGTCCATGGCCGGATCTACAACATGGATTCCTCCTGTGATATTTAAAAAGACATCTTTTGAAGCGAGTCTAAATCCTGCCCGCTTTTCTAAAACAGCTAGGATCATGTTTAGTCTTTTGAGATTGTACCCTGTGGCTGAGCGTTGCGGGGTACCATAGACAGCTGTGCTAACCAAAGCCTGAACTTCTATCATTAAAGGGCGCATGCCTTCGAGGGTTGCGGCTATTGCTGATCCACTTAGGTCTGCGTCTTTCTCGCTAATAAGTATTTCTGATGGATTTGTGACTTCTCTTAGTCCGGTGTGCAACATCTCGTAGATGCCTAATTCTGCAGTAGAACCAAATCTGTTTTTGCTAGATCTTAATATCCTATAGGTGTGATTTCTGTCTCCTTCAAATTGCAACACAACATCTACCATGTGTTCAAGTATTTTTGGACCAGCAATAGTACCCTCTTTGTTGATATGTCCAATTAAAAGAACAGGTGTGCCTGTTTCTTTTGCATATTTTATTAGTTCAGCTGTCGTCTCTTTTATTTGTGAAATGGTTCCAGGGGATGCATCTATTTGGTTTGTGTGCAGTGTTTGAATAGAATCAATCACCAGAACATCCGGTTTAATCTCTTCAATATTCTTGTATATCACCTGACTGTTAGTTTCGGTTAAAATCAAACAATTAGAATTCTTGTTTTGGAGTCTTTCAGCTCTCATTTTTATTTGAGATTGGCTTTCTTCACCCGAAACGTAAAGAACTCGCTGTTGCATTTGTAATGCAATTTGTAAAAGAAGTGTTGATTTTCCTATGCCTGGTTCTCCGCCAAGTAAAATGATTGAACCTGGCACTAATCCCCCACCGAGTACATTGTTTAGTTCTTTGTTGTGAGTGTCAATTCGATACTCTTTTTCAAATTCAATATCCGAAATTGATAAAGGGGTGTTGACTGTCTTTTTTGTTGTAGATTGTTTCCATGAACGTTTGTCTTCTTTTTGTATAACTTCTTCAATAATGGTGTTCCATTCATGACAAGAATTGCATTGCCCTTGCCATTTTGAAGATTGTGTGCCACAATTTTGGCAGAAAAAGCTTGTTTTCGTTTTAGACATATCTTAAGATTCTGTCACAAAGAAAAGAAATAACAATCAATATCTTTTGTTATTTTTGTTTTGATTTGTTGTAGATAGGTAGGATTAGGAACGATAGACCACCAAAGAATAAAACCATTAATGTTTGTGAAGTCCACATAATCCATCCAAAACTTAGGCCAGCAACATCCGAAATACCATAAAGTAATAAAGCGCTTTGAATTGCAATAGGATAGGCTCCTATTCCACCGTTTGTAGCCGCATAGCTAAATGTACCTATTACAAAGCTAATTAAAACTGCGTTTAAAGAAATATTGGCTGTTTCTGGAATTGCAAATTTAGCAACATATAACATTAGTAGGTACATCGCCCATATAAAAAATGTGTGAAAAATAAACGACCATTTTTTCTTCATGGTAAAGATACTTTTAGCTCCAACGATAAGTCCAGCGATAAAGTTTCTTAGCTTTTTAACAGACTTTTTCTTTGATTTTTTAAGGTGTTTTAGGGAAAAATAGATTAGTAAAACGAAGCCTGACATGATGATTGCAGTATGCAAAGGGTTTTCAGGTAGTTTTTTAGATAACTCGTTTTTAATAAGCTCAAACTGCGCAAAAAAGGCGAGTAAAATGAAGAATGCATACATTATTAAATCAGCCATACGTTCTGCCACTATTGTACCGAATCCTTTTTCAAAAGGGACGTCTTCGTACTCTGTTAGAACAGCTGCACGAGATAATTCTCCTGCTCTTGGGATGCCTAGATTTACAAGATATGCAATAATAACAGCCATGGCACTGTTTAGGAAATTAGGGTTATACCCTAGAGGTTCTAGCATGAATTTCCATCTGTATGCTCTAGAAAAATGACTCAAAACACCCAACGTTAATGAGAGTAGTACCCACCAATAATTTGCAGTTTTGAAAGAAGTTTTTACACTCTCAATGTCTTCAGGTGTTAACTTAGATAAGGAAATCCAAATTAAAAATACTCCCAAAGCCAAAGGGGTTGTTTTTTTAAAAAGGTTTTTAGTAGTTAGTGCCAAATTAATTCAGGGAATTGTTAATTTCATTAGGGAATACCAAAGAAGGCTTGAATTTTTTTGCCATCTCAAAGTCAAGGGTCGCATAAGAAATTATGATTACAATGTCACCTTTGGCAACTTTTCTGGCAGCGGGACCGTTTAGGGTTATTTCACCACTTTTTCTTGGTCCAGGAATTACATATGTTTCAAGTCGCTCGCCATTGTTAATATTAACAATCTGAACCTTTTCTCCTTCAATTAAATTGGAGGCATCCATTAAGTCTTGGTCAATGGTAATGCTTCCTATATATTGTAAATCAGCGCCGGTAACGGTGACTCTGTGAATTTTAGATTTTACTACTTCTATTTGCATTTTGCAAAATTAGTGAATTTGTACAAAAGGAGAAAGATAGGCGGATAATTTGTTGTAAAATCATTTTTCTAGGATAGTGTAATATTATCGATAAGTCTTATATTTTTCGCAGAAACGGCTATAAATGCCCTGTATTTTTTTTCTGCGTTTTTTTCTTTAACGGTTTGCAAAGTTGTTTCTTCTGCAATTTCGAAATATTCCAAATCTAAAGTTTCATTCATTTTATATTGTGATACGACATATTCGTTTATTTCTGGAATTGATTTGTTTTTGAAAAGCTCTACTGCTTTTTTAAGGGTCTTGTATATTAAACTGGCTTCTTTTCTTTGCTTTGCACTTAGTCTAAGGTTTCTAGAGCTCATTGCTAACCCGTCCGATTCTCGGAGTATAGGACAGCCAATAATTTCAATTGGTAGGTTTTCTTTCTCTGTCATTTTTCTAATGATCTGCAGTTGTTGAAAATCTTTTTGTCCAAAATATGCTTTTGTTGGTTGGGTAATCTCAAATAGTTTTTTTACAATGGTGCCAACTCCGTTAAAATGGTTTTTCCGATGTTTTCCTTCCATTTCGAATTCAAGACCATCAAATGAAAATAATTCTGAGCTTATTTGGTTTTGATATATTTCATTTGCCTCTGGGGCAAAAAGAATATTGCATTTTGTTTCTTTGAGAAGGTCTATGTCTTTTTGTAAAGTTGAAGGGTAGTTTTCGAGGTCTTCTTTTTTGTCGAACTGTGTTGGGTTTACAAAAATCGTCACAACAGAGAAATCATTTTCCATTGTTGATTTGTGGATCAAGGATAGGTGCCCTTGATGCAGGGCCCCCATAGTTGGTGTGAGTCCAATAGTTTTTTGTGATGATTGTAAGGAAGTTATGATAGAAGAAATTTCCTTTATTTTTGTGACGACTTTCATTATATATAGCTCTAAATTATGTGCAAACTTAGTATTTTAACGTGAGTTTAGCTTAAAAATTCGTACTTTTGCAAGAATCTATAAAATTTAACAGTTTTGACCATGAAAGATAAGAGAGTATTGTACGTTTCATCTGAAGTTTTGCCCTATTTACCGGAGACAGAAATGTCATCAACGTCTTTTGAGGCAGCAAGAAAAGCACATCATAAAGGCGTTCAAACAAGGATTTTTATGCCAAGATACGGTGTGATTAATGAAAGAAGGTACCAACTCCATGAGGTTATTCGATTGTCAGGGATGAACCTAATTGTAAATGACATGGATATGCCTTTGATTATTAAAGTTGCTTCTATCCCAAAGGAAAGAATGCAAGTTTATTTTATAGATAATGAAGAGTATTTTAAAAGAAAAGGTACGGTTAAAGATGAAAACAGCGAGTTGTTTTCTGATAACGATGAGCGTGCAATTTTCTTCGCAAAAGGTGTAGTGGAAACTGTTAAGAAGTTGAACTGGGCACCAGATATTATTCATGTTCATGGATGGATGGCGTCACTGTTACCACTTTACTTAAAAGAATATTACAAAGACGATCCATTGTTTGCAGAGAGTAAAATTGTGACCTCTTTGTATAAATCGGATTTCGATGGAGCTCTTAATTCAGAGCTTATCAATAAGGTGAAGTATGATAATATTTCTGAAGACAAAGCCGAAATACTTAAAGACCCAAGCCATACGAATATTTTAAAAAGTGCCATTGCAAACTCTGATGGTGTCATTGAAGCTAGTGAAGATTTGTCCTCAGAATTGAAAGATTTTGTGACGAAACAGGATATGCCTACACTAAACTTCCATCCAGAAGAAACTTTTGCAGATGCCTATTTAGAATTTTATTCTAATGAGGTTTTAAATTAAATTCCGAAACAAATTTATGACAATAAAAGTTTGGAATGCTATGAAAAGTATGGGTATACTTTCGTTGTTGTTATTGTTGGTTTTTTCATGCTCCGATGATGATTTGAACAGTATAGATGCTGGTTTTATTGATAATTTGAATTTTGTAACAACGGAACTGATATCCGAGGTTCAGTTTTCTAACGAAGATATTTCGAGGGTTCAATCTAGTCAAAACGGTCAATTTTTATTAGGTGTCTATGACGAAGACGAAATTTCTAAAATAAGGGGTTCTTTTGTAAGTCAACTTTTATTACCAAGCGATATAAATTATTATTCTAGTATAATTTACGAGGATACGCTTGTAACATCGCTTATTGATGATGTTGTGTTGTATATCCCCTATCATGCTACTGTTTTGAGTGAGAATGAAGGAGCGTATACATACAAATTGGATTCTGTTTTCGGTATAAAAAATACGGACGTCTCTGTTGAGAATAATGAACCTTTTGGGGATTTCGATTTTAAGGTATATGATTTAAAAACGTTTTTAAATCCGCTAGATCCAACAGACCCCTCATCTGCGAATACTTATTACACAGACAAAGAATACGAAGTGAATTCTGAATTGGCCAACGAAGAGGGATTTGTTCTTACCGCGAGTGATACAGAAACGTTAATAGAAAGATACGTGGGTGGTCAAAAATATGATGAAGAGACCATCAAGCTCTCGAACAATGCCCCACGTATGGCAATTCATTTAAATAAAGATTTTTTTCAATCACAGATTTTGGATAAGTTGCCAGCTGAAGGGGAAGCAACTCCTCCAAATTTTCAATCTCAAGAAAGTTTTGTTCGCTATTTTAAAGGGTTGTTTGTAAATGCAACATCAACTGCTCCAGCTTCTATAGCGACGCTACCATTAAATAATGCGTTTGTAGAAATGTATTATACAAACGAAGTCTCTTTAAAATCCACTGGAGAAACATTAGATACGATTGCTAAAACAATGAAGTTTAGTTTAGGAGGCGTAAAAGCATGTAAATACGAGACGTTAAATATTGCGCCTAAAAACAACGACAAGCTTTATATCCAAGGAACATCGGGTGCTCAGGCGAACGTCAAGCTGTTCGGTTATGATGACGCAAATCCCAATACGGTAAGTGAGGAGTTAAAGAAAATTAGAGAATTGGCGAATGATGAGGATGGTAATTTGTTGTGGCTGATTAATGAAGCAAGTTTACTTTTCTATGTTGATTCAATATTTGAGCCCACAGAGACTGTTTATAAATTATTCTTATACAAAAAAGTTCCAGAAATCTCATCAATACCAAGTTATAATTCTCAATTATTGGATTATATTACTGCTCCAGACTTGGCTACTTTTGACGGGGATTTTGTTCAAGGTCTAGATGGGAGCTATTATAAATTTAAGCTAACAGATTATATTACAGAACTGTTGTCTGGTAAAAATAATAAGAATGTGGATAACCTTGCCTTAAAGTTGTATAATCAAGGAGATTATCCCAATGCAACTACCGATACTGTTGTTGATATGAGAAGTTGGAACCCTAGGGGTGTGGTTCTTTCTGGGCATAATGTGGCGAATGATTCAGATCGTAAAAGAGTAAAATTACAGATCAATTATTCTTTTCAAAATAGATAAATTACATTGCTATGTGTGGAATTACAGGTTATATAGGGGGTAGACAAGCGTACCCTATTGTGATCAAAGGGTTGCAAAGGTTAGAATATCGAGGTTACGACAGTGCTGGTGTCATGTTGTACAATGATAAAAAAGCCAATGTTTTTAAAGCTCAAGGAAAAGTTAATGATCTTATGGCGATAGTGCCGGAAGATGCACGAACGGGAAGTATTTGTATAGGACATACACGATGGGCTACCCATGGAGTCCCTAATGATGTAAATTCGCACCCTCATTTGTCTCATTCAGGAAATTTAGCGATTGTGCATAATGGGATTATTGAGAATTATGATGCTATTAAAAAGGAATTGACCGAGAGAGGGTATGTTTTCAAAAGCGATACAGATACCGAGGTATTGGTCAATTTAATAGAAGAAGTTCAGCAAGTGAACCAGTGCAAGCTTGGAAAAGCGGTTCAATTGGCGTTGAAAGAAGTTATTGGAGCTTACGCCATCGCTGTTTTTGATACCAAAAAACCAAATGAAATTGTCGTTGCTAAACTGGGCTCTCCATTAGCTGTGGGAGTCGGAAAGGATAATGAAGAGTTCTTTATTGCATCTGATGCTTCTCCGTTTATAGAATACACTAAGAATGCTGTTTATTTAGAAGATGAAGAAATGGCAATTGTAAAAGTAGGAAGAGAAATTCGTGTTCGAAAAATACACGATGATTCTCAAGTGAGTTTAGAAGTGCAAGCTTTACAGATGAATTTGTCTCAAATTGAAAAAGAAGGTTTTGATCATTTTATGCTCAAAGAAATTTTTGAGCAACCGAAAGCAATTATTGACACCTACAGAGGCCGGTTGTTGCCAAATGAAGGAATCATTAGAATGGCGGGTGTAGAAGAGTATATTGATCGATTTAAAGGTGCTAATAGAATTATTATCATTGCCTGCGGTACGTCATGGCACGCGGGTTTGGTCGCAGAATATTTGTTTGAAGAAGTTGCACGTATTCCAGTAGAGGTGGAATACGCTTCTGAATTTCGTTATAGAAATCCTGTAATTTCAGAAAAAGATGTAGTTATTGCGATTTCACAATCTGGTGAAACAGCAGATTCACTAGCTGCGATAAAAATGGCAAAGGCAAGCGGTGCTTATGTTTTTGGTGTTTGTAACGTTGTAGGATCTTCGATTGCGAGAGAATCAGATTCAGGTGCTTATACCCATGCGGGTCCTGAGATTGGTGTTGCTTCAACCAAAGCGTTTACTACGCAAATCACCCTGCTTACGTTAATTGCTTTGAAGCTAGGAAAAGAAAAAGGAAACTTATCGAATTCTGATTTCCATGCTCATTTACAACATATGGAATTGATTCCTTCCAAAATTGAAAATATTTTAAAGCAAGATGCTCATATCGAGTCTATTGCAAATGACTTTTTAAATGTATCTAGTTGTCTGTATCTAGGAAGAGGGTATAATTTTCCAGTTGCATTGGAGGGGGCGTTAAAGTTGAAGGAGATCTCTTATATTCATGCAGAAGGCTATCCTGCTGCAGAGATGAAACACGGGCCTATTGCCTTGATAGAAGAAGGCTATCCGGTTATTGTAATAGCTATTAATAAAGGGCATTATGAAAAGGTCGTAAGTAATATTCAAGAAATTAAATCTCGGAAGGGGAAGATAATTGCGATTGTTACTGAAGGAGATGTTACAGTAAAAGAGTTGGCGGATCACGTTATTGAAATACCTGAAGTAGCTGAGCCATTAAGTCCTTTACTTACCACCATTCCGTTGCAATTGTTGTCATATCATGTTGCTGTTTTAAGAGGTTGTGATGTAGACCAACCTAGGAATCTTGCAAAATCAGTTACTGTTGAGTAATTTGATCACAACTGTTTGGATTCAAAAATTTCTCATTCAAAGTGCAAAATTTTGTAATTTACTTATAAGTATTGCCATTCTCTGAAACTATTTTATGAAGTACTATGAATTGGTTTCAATGTTGAGTGTTAAAAAATAGGGATTCCGACGAATGCTATATTTTATAAGTACCACATAAATTCATATGATTTTTCCGTGAGGATATTCGATCAAATCGACTAACTCAAAATTTATAGGGGTGGTGTTGATTAGTAAATTAAGATGTGTAAATCGTAAATTTTATTAGACATTAAACCGTAACCGTAGTTGAGGTGTAAATTGGTGTAAGGATTTAGTGTTTTTGGTTGAGTGGCTTTTTCATTTTGATTGCGTTGATGCGTGCTGTCAAGAAATTATTTTGTTTTTGTCTCTTTTGGATTCTGTTTTTCGTGTCGAATCTGTATTTTTGCTAAATGTTTCAACTAGGAAAAACTATAGTATCGGAAGAGATTATCGAAAAAGATTTCGTTTGTAATCTTTCAGCGTGTAAGGGAGATTGTTGTGTTTCTGGAGATGCAGGAGCTCCCTTAGAGGAGCAGGAACTGCAAATTATGAAAGATATTTATCCAGAAGTAAAACCTTTTTTGAGAAAGGAAGGTGTTCAAGCAATTGAAGAACAAGGAGTCTATACAACCAATGATTTGGGAGAGCATGAAACCCCTTTAATCAACAATGCAGATTGTGCGTATGTAATTTTCGATGAGAAAAATACAGCACTTTGTGCCATTGAAGAAGCTTACAATAGTGGATTAATTTCATGGAAAAAACCTGTTTCCTGTCATTTGTATCCAATTCGGGTGAGAGAATATAAGGAGTTTTCTGGTGTGAATTATGACAAGTGGGAGATTTGTGATGATGCATGTTCTTTGGGAAAAGAATTACAGGTTCCTATTTATAAATTTGTAAAACAAGCTTTGGTAAGAAAATTCGGAGAGGATTGGTATGCTGATTTGGAAAAAGTGGCTGAAGAATTTGGTAAAAAATAGTCGATAAGAATTGAATTAGGACATCATTTTTATGGTTTTATTTAGTTAGGTTGTCTAGGTGTTTCTAGGATTTTTGGAATCGTTTTTCTTTGAAAATTACCATCATTATTTTTCATGTTGTGGTTTGTTTTTGATATGATGAATTGTTTTTTTTGGAATCGTTTTTTTTAATTTACGATCGGTTTTTGAAGACCAAGATTATCAGTGTCTTATCTCTTTTTTATGTTTTAAAACACAGTATTTCAGAAGGTTATATTTTCTAATTTTTTGTATTTTTATTTTTTTTTAGCGCTTATTGTTAAGAACTTGACGGTTTTGTGAATAAGTATGACTTTCATTTATCACCAAATTGTATGATCTTTGAGTACCCCATAATTTTTTTATTTACTCTCAAAATAGTCTCAATAAGATGGACCAGATAGAACCAATTTTACAGCCAAATGATAATAGATTTGTAATTTTTCCAATAGAACATCAAGATATTTGGGAATGGTATAAAAAACAGGAAGCCAGTATATGGACAGCAGAAGAAATAGACTTACATCAAGATGTTATTGATTGGGAGACTAAGTTGTCAGATGATGAGCGTTATTTTATCAAACATATTTTGGCGTTTTTTGCTGCTTCAGATGGTATAGTGAATGAAAATTTAGCCGAAAATTTTGTAACAGAAGTTCAGTATTCAGAAGCGAAATTTTTCTATGGTTTTCAGATAATGATGGAAAATATACATTCTGAGGTGTATTCTTTGCTAATAGATACTTATGTAAAAAATGAAGGAGAAAAAGATAGATTGTTTAAAGCGATTGAAAACTTTCCTGCGATCAAATTAAAAGCGGACTGGGCTTTAAAATGGATAGAATCTGATTCGTTTGCAGAGCGATTGATTGCGTTTGCTGCAGTGGAGGGCATTTTCTTCTCGGGGAGTTTTTGTTCAATATTTTGGTTAAAGAAAAGAGGTTTACTACCAGGTCTCGCTTTTTCTAATGAATTGATTTCAAGAGATGAAGGTTTGCATTGTGATTTTGCAGTGCATTTGCATAACAATCATATTGTAAATAAGGTTCCGAAAGAAAGAATTACTGAAATTATTGTCGATGCTTTGGATATAGAGCGTGTGTTTATCACAGAATCATTACCTGTGAGTCTTATTGGAATGAATGCAAAATTAATGACACAGTACCTAGAATTCGTTACAGACAGGCTTCTGTCAGAGTTTGGTTGTGATAAGGTTTATGGAGCATCCAATCCTTTTGATTTTATGGACATGATATCATTGGAAGGAAAAACCAACTTCTTCGAAAAAAGAGTTTCGGAATACCAAAAAGCAGGTGTAAAAGGTGGCGGTACAGGAGCTATCAGTTTCGACGCTGATTTTTAAGAAACAATAATTAATATTCTTTTTAGAATAAAACTATAATCATATTTCTTCTTTTCAGAAAGAGAAGGAGAGGGAGGCTTGACCTCTAAAATTAATCACAAAACCAGACAGAAAATGTATGTAGTAAAAAGAGACGGTAAGAAAGAACCTGTGATGTTCGATAAAATAACTGAAAGAATTCGTAAGATTTGTTACGGGTTAAACCCATTAGTAGACCCTGTTAAGGTTGCCATGCGCGTAATCGAAGGCTTATATGATGGTGTTACTACTTCTGAACTTGATAATTTGGCTTCAGAAATTGCCGCTACTATGACCACTGCACATCCTGACTATGCAAAGTTAGCAGCACGAATTTCAGTATCTAACTTACATAAAAACACTAAGAAAATATTTTCTGAAGTGATGCAGGATTTGTATTCCTACGTGAATCCAAGAACAAATCAAAAATCTCCGTTGCTGTCTGACGAGGTTTATACTATTATCATGGATAACGCAGATTTGTTAGATTCTACTATTATTTACAGCAGGGATTTTAACTATGATTATTTTGGGTTTAAAACTTTAGAACGCTCTTATTTGTTGAAGATCAATGGTGAGATTGCTGAACGTCCTCAACATATGCTTATGCGTGTTGCAATAGGTATTCATAAAGATGACATTAAAGAGGCTATTGAAACATATGAGTTGATGAGTAAAAAATATTTTACTCATGCTACTCCAACGTTATTTAATTCGGGAACTCCAAAACCACAAATGTCCTCTTGTTTTTTATTACAAATGCAAGATGATAGTATTGATGGTATTTACGATACGCTTAAGCAAACTGCAAAAATATCCCAGTCTGCTGGTGGTATAGGTTTGTCTGCTCATAATGTTCGTGCTACGGGTTCATATATTCGCGGTACCAATGGAACGTCAAATGGAATTATTCCAATGCTTAAGGTTTACAACGATACGGCTCGTTATGTTGATCAAGGTGGAGGAAAACGAAAAGGTTCTTTCGCTATTTATTTAGAGCCTTGGCATGCAGATGTTGTGGACTTTTTAGACTTAAGAAAAAATACAGGTGCAGAAGAAAAACGTGCTCGCGATTTGTTTTTAGCTCTTTGGATTCCAGATTTGTTTATGAAGCGAGTGGAAGAAGATGGAAATTGGACTTTGATGTGTCCAAACGAGTGTCCTGGTTTATATGATACTTATGGAGATGAATTTGAAAAATTATATGTTGGTTATGAAGAAAAGCTAAAAGGTCGTAAAACAATTAAGGCTCGTGAGCTTTGGGAGAAAATTCTAGAGTCTCAAATTGAAACAGGGAATCCTTATATGTTATATAAAGATGCAGCCAACAGAAAATCGAATCAAAAAAATTTAGGAACGATTCGTTCTTCAAATTTGTGTACGGAAATCATGGAATATACATCCAAAGACGAAGTTGCTGTATGTAATTTAGCTTCTATTTCTTTACCGATGTTTGTTACTGAAACTGCCGAAGGAGTTAAGTTTTTTGATCATAAAAAATTGTATAAAATTACGAAGAAAGTAATTCGTAATTTGAACACGGTAATTGATAGAAATTACTATCCGATAAAAGAAGCAGAAAATTCTAACTTACGTCACAGGCCAGTTGGTTTGGGAGTACAAGGTTTGGCAGATGCATTTATTATGTTACGTATGCCTTTTACTTCAGATGAAGCTAAAAAATTAAATCAAGAAATTTTTGAAACATTGTATTTTGCTTCTGTTACATCTTCTATGGAAATAGCAAAAGTAGATACGCCTTACTCTACTTACGAGGGGTCTCCAATGTCTCAAGGAGAATTCCAATTTAATATGTGGGGAGTTTCTGAAACAGAATTAAGTGGTAATTGGGATTGGACTAATTTGCGTAAAGATGTGATGAAACATGGAGTGCGTAATTCATTATTATTAGCACCAATGCCTACAGCCTCTACTTCCCAAATTTTAGGAAATAATGAAGCTTTTGAACCATATACGTCTAATATTTATACGCGTAGAGTATTGTCAGGAGAGTTTATTGTTGTGAACAAACATTTATTAGAAGATCTAGTAGGTTTGGGGTTATGGGATAACGCGATGAAAGAAGACATTATGAGAGCAAATGGATCTATACAGCATATAGATATCATTCCTCAAGAGATTAAAAATTTGTACAAGACTGTTTGGGAATTGAGTATGAAAGATATTATTGATATGTCTCGTCAAAGAGGGTATTTTATTGACCAATCTCAGTCTTTAAATTTATTCATGGAAGATGCAGATTATTCTAAATTAACTTCTATGCATTTTTATGCTTGGAAATCTGGTTTAAAAACAGGGATGTATTATTTAAGAACGAAATCTGCTGTAAATGCAATAAAATTCTCATTAGCTACAGATAAAAAAGCAGCAACTCTTGAGGCTACTGCTAAAGCCGCTGCTGTTGTAGAAGATGCTCCTTTAACGGCAGAAGAATTAAAACAAATGATTATCCAATCTCAAAACAATCCAGATGATTGCGAGATGTGTGGATCTTAATAGGCAAATTAATTAATCTAGGAAAGGAACTCTTAAATAGAGTTCCTTTTTTTTTTTTTCTACTAAATAGATCACAATTTGTAATTGTATATTGCAGTGGCTAAATAAATATGTTAGATTTTATGAATTGGGAACAATTATTATCTTTAAAAAGGGCAGGAGATCAAGAGAAGA
>Ga0233426_10001378_pt1 | contig 22575 bp, 17 predicted proteins | sample SI_118_April2016_6_FD_179875 | JGI IMG/M metagenome (GOLD analysis project Ga0233426, IMG submission 179875) | Seawater microbial communities from Saanich Inlet, British Columbia, Canada - SI_118_April2016_10_MG | ecosystem: Environmental > Aquatic > Marine > Inlet | place: Canada: British...
ACCAATTGGTCTCCAATATCAAACGTTTCATTCATGGAAATTTGAATCGAGTAACTTTAAAAATGTTAGAGGTTGAATTTAACCTAGACTACTATGAAATTAACAGTTTAAATAAAGATTTTAAACCAGCTCAATTCATAAAAAAAGAAAGATCAGAATTAGCAAAAAAAATGCTGCTTAATAAAAAATTAATCTCAGAAATAGCAACAAAAACAGGATACTCTGAGACCTATCTTTTAAAAAATAAGTATAAATTTTTAAGATAAAAGTCAAATAATTAATATCTATTTTAATTTTTTATCATCAGAAAATAGCAGTTATTAAAGGATAAATTCATTTCACCATACTTTTAAAACAAACGATGCAAGAAAGATGTTTTTTTTAAAAAAGGGATGTTTTTAAAAAAAATAATATTTATCCACCCCTTTAAATTTATGTAATTATGCAGAATAAAATTAAAACCTGTTTTGCTTTTTAAAAAAATCATTAATTTAATAGTTGTTACATTTTTGATGGCAAGCTGCTCTAATAGCAAATTGCTTTTTAAAAATATCCCTGAAGATCTAGAAATTAAAATTCCTGAGGCGATCATAAACTACGGAGATTTAATTGATGTAAATATTTCCTCTTTAAACAATCAAAGCACCTCAATTTTTACACCAAGTTCAATCGACAAGATTGGAACCATAAGAAATGGAGAGGCAAGAAAGTTAGACGGCTATTTAGTCGATAGTTCAGGCTGTATAGACATCCGTATTCTTGGTAAAATAAAAGCTTTGGGGTTAACTTGTTCTTCGCTTTCTGAATCTATTAAATTAAAACTAAAGGAATATGTTCAAAATCCAAATGTTAGAACAAAAATTTTAAATTTTAGAGTTTCAATATTAGGTGAAGTAGGAAAGCCTGGGACATTTGAAGTAATAAATCAAAATATTTCTTTTACAGAACTCATTAGTAGAGCTGGAGATTTTAATAAAAATGCAGATCCAACCAAAGTACTGATCATTAGAAATTCGAACAATAAAATTGAAACTCAATATTTAGATTTAACATCCTATGAGTTTATGAACTCAGAGTACTATTACCTGAAACAAAACGATAAAATTTATGTAAGGCCCGATAATACCTCTTTAGCATTTGATTTTGGGTTTTTGAGAAATGCTGGAGCTCTTTCTTTATTAACATCGATACTTATACTAATTGTTAGGTGATGCAAACAAATAATCAACATACTCAAGAAGATCAAATAGATATAATTCAAATTATATTCACTATTTTATCACAAAGAATACTGATTATTTCATCGTTAATCGTATTCACTCTCATTGGAATTGTATATAACTATTATCATCACGATATATTTCAAACAAATGCAACAATATTAATTAGTGAAGATCAATCTGATCCCTCTTCTTTTATCAATAATAATGAATATCAATTTCTTTACAATAATAAAATTGAGAACAAAGACCAAGTTTCAATTTTTAAATCTACCCTGATATTAAACCAAATAGCAGAAAAACTTGGGATTAATTATCGGTATTTTAAAAAAAACTCATGGAAAGCAAACTCGCTTTTAACAAAAGAATCATTGCCATTTGAATTTGTTTTTAAAAAAACCACGTCTGAAAACACCTGTATTATTAGTTACAACAAGGAGAATGTTGTCATTAACATAAATGATACCACATTTTCATTTTCAAAAAATGAAAGTGAATTTGAGAATTCAATATTTACATACAAACGAAAATTTATAAATTATGCAGGATTGGATACCTTCATCATTCGTCAATTTGACAAGACTCAAACAATTGATGGTTTAAAATCAAGTTATGTTGTTCAAGAATCAAAAAATTCAAATACTTACGGTATTTCTTATTCTGGACCTAACAAAGATTTAAACTCAAAAATTTTAAAAGGAATTGTGGATGGAATTAAAGAAAACAATTTAAGTGAGAAGAAAAATGTTTACAAATTATCAATAAATTTTATTGACTTGAGAATTTCTAAACTAATAACAAAAATTGACTCACTGAATTATGTGATTTCTGATTTTAAGATCTCAAATGGAGTTTATATGCCTGAATCTCAAACAAATTCAGCATTAGATAATTTAAATGCAATTGAACAAAAAATATTTAAAAATTCTTTGCAGAGTGAACTGTCTGTGGAACTATTAAATGAGGTAGAAAAACAAAACTCATTCGAACTTCTTCCAACTGATATTGGTATTGAAAATCAAAATATTAATCAAATGGTTTTTCAGTTTAATAAAATTATTTTAGAAAAAAACAATTTACTTGTTGAGGCCACAGAAAAAAATCCACTAGTTATTCAATCACAAAATCAACTCATTGATTTAAGATCTAATATTCTCAATAGTTTAAATATCTATATTAATAAATTAAAAATGAAATTAAATAGGTACAATGACTACAAACGAAAAAGTAATTCTATGGTTGGTGTTATCCCAATAAGGGGCTCAGAATTGAGCAACCTAGAAAGAGACCTTTTGCTTTTGAATAATTTACATTCTTATTTATCTCAAAAAAAAGAAGAGGCATTAATTAATTTATCCTCTTTAGAATCAAATATTAAATTAATTAATGAGGTTGATTATATTACAGAAACAAAATCAAATAAATCTAAAATCTTTGCTGGATTTATATTTGCTGGGTTGGTTCTCCCAGTCGGATTTAGTCTAAGTTTGTTTTTTGTCAGAACGTTTTTTGTTGATATAGAATATCTAAAACAAAAGCTTATCAATATTGATTTTTTAGGTGTTGTGAAATTTTCAAAGGATAATTTTTTGAAAGAAGATAAATCATTACACAACGAACTGTTGAAAAGAATTTATCATAACTTAAGTATGTTAACTCCTAAATCAGAAAAAGGAACAGCAATTATGATCACGTCCTGTATTAAAAATGAGGGAAAAACACATACTGCCTTCAATCTTTCAACCTTTTTAGCGAGTAGAAACAAAAAAGTTGTTCTTATTGGGACTGATATTCGAAATCCTGATTTATCTAAATTATTTAATAAGGATAAAATGCCTTTGAAAGGGTTAACAAATATCATAAATGATCCTAAAAATGATTTCAAAGATCTTTTTGACAAATATAAAATAACGAACAAGCAACTCGATACTCTTTTTGTTGGAACAGAAACAAATAATAAAATTAATATTTTTGAAAGCAAAAAATTTGATGAATTTGTTTCTTATCTCAAGAAAAAATATGATTATGTTATTTTTGACACTCCACCAATCCTATTCATGGTTGATTCTCTAGAATTATTAAAGAAATCAGATTATGTTATTCATGTTTTTAGAAAAAATTTTTCACCCAAAAAGGTAGTAAATTATGTATTGGACTATACAGAAAAATACAAGCTAAAAAACATCGGTTATGTTATTACTGATGACTCTAAACCTGATCGATTTATTGATAAATATGGGTATGGATATGGATATGGGTATGGATATGGGTATGGGATTAAGTAGGTTGGAATAATTTTTTTATGAATTTCACATCCTATTTAATTTGCTATTCAACCACTCAACACAAACTATAAATTTATTTATTTTTAGGGAATTAATACAACTCGTTACACGGAGAACAAAGGTCCTGTTTTATAGGTCTCTGGTTCCGGATAAAGGAACTTATGTTCTCGTTTATTCTTTTCATTCAAATATAATGAAATATACTATAAAGATGCATTAGACTTTTTTCAATCCTATTTTAAACTGGTCTAATAATCGCAGGAAGATCTTATCTTAATCTTTGAAGGTGTTTGAACGAAGTCTTTTAATTAAAAAACGGTTACACTATAAAAGTATAAGCGGTTTATCATTTTGCCAGGGCGCCATCTCGCTCCTTCGCTAAAAATGTCCACTGGACATTTTCCTAACGCTCGGCCGTCCCTATTATTCAAAGTTGCAACACAATTTTTTCATTTGACGATCCACTCGCCTTAGACAATATACAATTCTCCTTCCTCAATAATACTTTAGTAACGAGTGTAAACTTCCTCTAATTGTGAAGGAAGTAGCTCGATGATTCGTTGGTTACTAATTTGTGGTTAACGGACTTGTGTATGAGGCGTACTTCACATGCTCTGTACATTTTTTTATACAAGGTTTTTTAAATTATTTTTTTCTGCCCATTCAGTCCAGGAACCATCATAAAGAAATTTACTTTTTTTGAATGCAATCTCACATGCAAGTAGAACAATGCAAGCGGTCAATCCTGAGCCACAACTGAATACTAGCTTGTCTTTATAATTACATTTATTACCAAATAACTTTTTCAACTCTTCTTTTGACTTATATTTCCCTTTAAACATAACGTCTTTGAATGGAATATTTATAGAATTTTTAATATTACCACTTTTTAATTCTTTCCGAGGTTCATTTTCTGTACCTTCGAATCGCCCCTTTGATCGAGCATCAATAAGGGTAAAGGTTTGTTGTTCTGTGTTTAGCTTAATAGTCGAGAAGTTGACAACATAATCCTCATTTGGAGAAGCTTCAAAAGCTCCCTCTTCATAATTTTTATAAGTTCTTTTTTCAGCTGGTAGCTTCTTTTTTACCCATTCATTTAAACCACCGTTCAAAACAGATACTTTATCGTGTCCCATTACCTTAAACATCCACCACACTCTGGGACTTGAATATATTCCAAGATTATCAAAAATTACAATCTCAGAAGAATTATTAATTCCAAGTTTTCGACATTCTAGTTCAAATTTTTCTTTAGTTGGTATTGTATTTGGAAAATGACTATTTCTGTCAGAAAAATTAGCTTTGAGATCAAAATATCTAGCTGAGGGAATTGTTAAGTCTTTAAATTCAGATTTTTTCCCATTAACCATCTTACTCAAACTTGAATCCAACAATATCAAGTCTTTTTTATGCAGATTTTCTTTAAGCCATTCTATAGAAACTAAATCATTCATCTATTTCAATGTTGCTAACTCATTATATGGAGAACAAACGTCCAGTTTATAGGTCTCTGGTTCCGGATAACAGGAACTTATGTTGTCGTTTATTATCTTAATGTAAATATAATGAAATAGACGATAAAGAGACTTTAAACATTTTCAATACTATTTTGGACTTGAAGTCTACCAAGAGTCCATTTAAAGTGTATTTGAATAAAACTCTCCCAATGATTGAAAACCTAAGTCTGTATTGGGATAAGGCGGATGGAAAGACCAAACAAAAGATTCTTGGTTGCATCTTTACCGAAAAATTCGAAAATTTTTATTTTGAGAGTTGCAACCACATTTTCACTCCAGAGATCAAATCTATAATGTTGGCCAGCAAGGTTTTAAAAAGTAATAAAAATAAAAAGGAGGTCAAAAATGACCTCCTGTCTAATATGGCTCCCCCTCTAGGACTCGAACCTAGGACCCTCTGATTAACAGTCAGATGCTCTAACCAACTGAGCTAAGGAGGAGTTTGCTTCACAGAATCTGTGTTTAGCGAGTGCAAATATATCTTTTTTTTATTTACAGCCAAATTCTTTTTTAAAAAAAAAATAAAAAAATATTCTAATATTATTAAGAGAAAAAATAACCTTTTATCTCAAAAATTGTATTTTTGCTTGTTAGTATGGCTTACCAAAAAAGCTACAACTAAAATATGGATAAATTTTCGTTTTTAAACGCAGCACACACAGGCTTTATCGCTGATTTGTATGATCAATATTTAATCAATCCAGATGCTATTGAGCCAAGTTGGAGAAGCTTTTTTCAAGGGTATGATTTAGCAAATGAAAATTACGCGCTAAAAGATGATGATGAATCCTCTGAAATTCCTCTAGAAGTTCGCAAGGAATTTCTGGTTGTTGATTTAATTAATGGATACAGAACTCGTGGTCATTTGTTTACAAAAACAAATCCCGTAAGAGAAAGAAGGCAATACCAACCCACACTCGATATTGAAAATTTTGGATTACACGAAAATGATTTAAATATAGAGTTTTCTGCTGGAGAAATCTTAGGGATTGGTAAAGTGACACTTTCTGAAATAATTATTCACCTTCAACGTATTTATTGTGATTCCATTGGAGTAGAATACATGTACATGCGTAATCCTGAAAAATTAAAATGGTGGCAAGAACGTATTAATGAAAATGGAAACCATCCTAATTACACCTCAGAAGCTAAAAAATATATTTTAGGAAAGCTAAACCAGGCGGTTACATTTGAAAGCTTTTTACAAACAAAATATGTGGGTCAAAAACGTTTTTCTTTAGAAGGAGGAGAAACTTTAATCCCAGGGATTAGTGTCTTACTAAGAGATGCTGCTGAGAAGTTTGGCGTAAAGGAATGTGTTCTAGGAATGGCACACAGAGGGCGTTTGAATACCTTGGTAAATATCTTTAAAAAACCAGTAAGAGAGCTTTTTAGTGAGTTTGAAGGAAAAGATTTTGAAGATCAAGATATTGATGGTGATGTAAAATATCATTTAGGGTTGACATTAAGTAAAACCTATAGAGACGGGAACGAAATTAAAATGAATTTAGTTCCAAATCCATCTCACTTAGAAACGGTTGCCTCTGTAGCAGAAGGAATTACAAGAGCTAAAATTGATAGAAAATACAATGGAGACTCCAGTAAAATTTTACCCATAATTATTCATGGTGACGCTGCTATTGCAGGTCAAGGAATTGCCTATGAAATTGTTCAAATGGCAAAATTAAATGGGTATAAAACTGGAGGAACAATTCATATTGTTGTAAATAATCAGATTGGTTTTACAACCAATTATTTAGATGCGCGTTCGAGTACCTATTGTACAGACGTTGCAAAAGTTACCTTGTCACCTGTTTTACACGTTAATGCAGACGATACAGAAGCGGTTTGCCATGCAATGGAAATGGCATTGGAATTTAGAATGCGTTTTAAAACAGATATTTTTATTGATTTGTTGGGCTACAGAAAATATGGGCATAATGAAGGTGATGAGCCTCGTTTTACTCAGCCAAAACTGTATAAAGCAATATCTAAACATGAAAACACTAAAGAAATTTACGCAGCAAAATTAATTGCTGAGGGAACCATCGACAGCGATTATTTGAACGCTATTACAACAGAATTCAAAGAAATGTTAGATACTGAATTTAACAACTCGAAAGATGACAAAACTTCCAAAGTAAAAGAATTCATGAAATCTACTTGGAAAGGTTTTCAACGTGGAGATTTAAATGCGATGCTTGAAACCACCAATACGATCTATCCTGAAAGTAATTTAAAAAATATTGCCAAAATAGTTTCTACAGTTCCTGAAGGAGCAAATTTTGTTAGAAAAATAGAACGTATTCTGCAAGGAAGAGCAAAAATGACTTTTGAAACCAATACGTTGGATTGGGGAATGGCAGAGAACCTTGCTTACGGATCTTTAATGGAAGAAGGGTTTAATGTTCGTATTTCTGGACAAGATGTAGAGAGAGGTACTTTCTCTCATAGGCATGCAATTTTACGAGATGAAGTGACGGAAGAAAGAATTAACCTGCTCAACAAAAACCCAAAGAATAAAGGTCAAATGACGATCTACAATTCGTTATTGTCTGAATATGGTGTGTTAGGTTTTGATTATGGATATGCCATGGGAAACCCGAATACATTAACCATTTGGGAAGCTCAATTTGGAGATTTCTCCAACGGAGCTCAAATTATTTTTGATCAATATATTTCTGCTGCAGAAGATAAATGGAAAGCTCAAAACGGAATTGTGGTATTACTTCCTCATGGATATGAAGGCCAGGGTTCTGAACATTCATCGGCAAGAATAGAACGTTATTTACAATTGTGTGCAGAAGATAATATGACGGTTGCAAACTGTACAACCCCAGCAAATTTTTATCATTTGTTACGCAGACAAATGAAACGCGATTACAGAAAACCTTTAATTGTATTTACACCAAAAAGTTTATTACGTCATCCAAAAGCGGTAAGTTCTATTCAAGATTTAGCAACAGGAGAATTTCAAGAAGTAATCGATGATACATTAAAACCAATTGGAATTAAAAAGTTGGTTTTCTGTATGGGTAAATTCTATTATGATTTGTTAGCCGAAAGAGAAGCATTGCAAAGAGAGGATGTAGCGTTGGTTAGAATTGAACAATTATTTCCCTTACATCTAGACAAATTACAACAAATTATAGACCGATACCCAAATGTTGAAGAATATATCTGGGCACAAGAAGAACCCAAAAATATGGGTGCGTGGAGTTTTATGTTAGAACGTTTAGAATTGGTAAAACTAAATGTGCGTTCTCGTAAATATTATGCAGTACCTGCAGCGGGTTCTAGTACAAGGTTTAAAAAACGACACAAAGCTGTTATTGACAGTGTTTTTGACAACAAATAAGTTGTATAAAGGGATTGAAAATAATCTAATGTAAAGTCTGTTAAAGGGCCAAAAAATAAATAAAAAGCTGAAATATATTCAGCAAAAGTAAAATAAGAACTGATGATTTTAGAAATGAAAGTTCCTTCTCCGGGAGAATCGATTACAGAAGTAGAAATCGCAACGTGGTTAGTTGAGGATGGAGATTATGTTGAAAAAGACCAACCGATAGCAGAGGTTGATTCTGACAAAGCAACTTTAGAACTTCCGGCCGAAGAAAGTGGAATAATCACTTTAAAAGCTGAAGAGGGAGATGCGGTTGCCGTTGGCGCAGTGGTTTGTTTGATAGACACAAGTGCGGCAAAACAAGAAAGCAATGCCCCAAAGATCGAAGAAAAACAAGAAGCAAAGAAAATTGAAGTAAAACAAGCACCAAAAGCAGCAACATATGCAACTGGTTCAGCTTCTCCTGCAGCTAAGAAAATTTTAGCAGAAAAAGGAATGGATGCTGCTTCGATTAAAGGAACTGGAAAAGACGGAAGAATTACAAAAGAAGATGCAGTAAAAGCAGTGCCATCAATGGGAACAATGCCTGCAAATGGTTCTAGGGGGACAGAACGCAAAAAAATGTCTATGTTACGTAGAAAAGTTGCGGAGCGTTTGGTTGCTGTCAAAAGTGAAACTGCGATGTTAACTACGTTTAATGAAGTAAATATGCAGCCCATTTTTGATTTACGTTCTCAATTTAAAGAAGCCTTTAAAGCAAAACATGGCGTTGGCTTAGGATTTATGTCTTTCTTTACGTTAGCAGTCGTAAGAGCGTTAAAATTATATCCTGATGTAAATTCTATGATCGATGGAGACTTTCAAATAAAGAATGATTTTCAAGATATTTCCATTGCAGTATCTGGCCCAAAGGGATTAATGGTTCCTGTAATTAGAAATGCAGAAAACCTATCATTTAAAGGAGTTGAATCTGAAGTAAAACGTTTGGCTTTGAGAGCTAGAGACGGACAAATAACCATTGACGAAATGACGGGTGGAACCTTTACTATCACAAATGGTGGCGTTTTTGGCTCCATGTTATCGACGCCAATTTTAAACCCTCCACAAAGTGGAATTTTAGGAATGCATAATATTGTAAACAGACCGATGGCTGTTAATGGAGAAGTTGTTATTCAACCAATCATGTATGTAGCCTTGTCCTACGATCATCGAATTGTAGATGGTAGAGAATCTGTTGGTTTCTTGGTAGCGGTAAAAGAAGCTTTGGAAAATCCATTGGAATTGTTAATGGACAACAATGCAGCAAAAGCATTGGAAATGTAATCAAGCATTTAGAATTATAAAAAAAAATCCTAAGCTTTTAGCTTGGGATTTTTTATGAAATAATTTTTAATTATTTACCTTGCTAAAAAATGCAAAAATGCCTAAAAACCCTGAATTAGAACTCGCCTTTAATTTTATCAATAAAACAGATAGAAATTTATTTATTACAGGGAAAGCTGGTACTGGAAAAACTACTTTTTTACATCAAATTAAAAACGAATCTTTAAAAAGAATGGTGATTGTAGCACCTACTGGTGTCGCTGCAATCAATGCCAAAGGCGTAACAATTCATTCGTTTTTTCAAATGCCATTTGGACCTATTTTACCAAATCAAATAGCCAACACTTCTAATCAACAACGAAGATTTTCAAAAACTAAAATTGATATCATAAAATCGTTGGATTTGGTCATTATTGATGAAATTTCGATGGTTCGTGCTGATTTACTAGACGGTATCGACCAAGTACTGCGTCGCTATAAAAACCGAAATAAAGTATTTGGAGGGGCACAAGTTTTAATGATTGGTGATTTACAACAATTGGCTCCCGTTGTAAAACCGAATGAATGGAGTTTGCTGCAGCAACATTACCATACCGTTTATTTTTTTAGTAGTAAAGCATATCAAGAAGCAAATGTAGTTTCTATCGAATTGAAGCATATTTATCGTCAGAAAAACGAGGATTTTATTACTGTTTTAAATGAAATTAGAAACGATGATTTATCCGAGAAATCTGCAGCTATTTTAAACAAACGCTTCAACCCAACCTTCTCTCCTACAAAAGATGATGGTTATATTACATTAACTACTCACAACAAAAGAGCGCATCTGATCAACGATTCAGAATTGAACAAAATCAAACATAAAACCTGCTTTTTTGAAGCGGAAGTTTCTGGTAAGTTTAGCGAAAACGCTTATCCAAATGACGAAAAATTAGCCTTAAAAGTAGGTGCTCAAGTAATGTTTATTAAGAATGACTCATCCGCAGAGAAAAGGTATTTCAATGGTAAAATAGGAATTGTCACAGACATTTCTAAAGAAAATGTTACGGTACAATGTGCCAATGAAATAGAAGAAATTAGTACTGAAAAAGAACTCTGGGATTCAATTAATTATACGATCAATGAAGAAACAAAAGAGCTCAAAGAAGAGATTGTTGGTTCTTTTAAACAAATCCCATTACGTTTGGCTTGGGCAATTACCATTCATAAGAGCCAGGGGCTAACCTTTGAAAGAGCAATCATAGACGCAGAGGCTTCTTTTGCACATGGCCAAACCTATGTAGCGTTGAGTAGGTGTACTTCTTTAGAGGGATTGGTTTTAAAAACACCTATTTCTAGCAATGCCATTATCAATGATAAAACAGTAAGTACTTTTAATGAAACAGTGGAAGAAAATCATCCTGATGAAACTATCTTAAATGAATCTGAAAAAGATTTTCAATTGAATTTAATTTCTGAATTATTTGAATATCAACTCTTTTTATATCCAATATCAAGATTGATAGACATCTATTACAAAAACAAAACAAGTATTCAAGGAGATGTCATAAATCACTTACAAACCATAAAAGATGATGGAATTGTCGCTTTGATGAAAGTATCTAACGGATTTCAAAATCAATTGAAAATGATTTCAAAAGAGTCTGTACTGCCTGAAAACAGTTCTCAAGTTCAAGAACGATTTACAAAAGCAGTTGTTTATTTCCTCAAAGAAACAATAGGTAATATTCAAAAACCACTTGATACCATTTCATTTTCCACAGATAACAAAGCTGTAAAAAAAGACTTCTCTAAACAGTTTGATTCACTTCAAGAACAGTTAGAAGAAAAAATATTTGCACTTCAAAAAATGACAAATGGATTTAAAGTTCAAAACTTCTTACAAGTAAGAGCTCAAGCTGTTTTACAGAAAACCATCCCATCAAAAAAGAAAAAACTATCCTCTAAGCGAGACCCTATTTTGGCTTTAAAATTACGTGAATTGAGAGATGGAATTGCCAAAGAAGCAGGAATTGCTCACTTTCAAATTTTTACACAAGAAACATTGTACGCCCTTTGCGATCTTTTACCAAGATCTGAGAAAGAACTGTTAAAAATTTCTGGGATGGGTAAGATTCGGGTACAGAAGTACGGAGAGGATATTCTAGCCTTGATTGAAGAATATTGTAAAGAAAACGGGATCAATAGCCTCAATGAGCAAAAAAAAGAAAACAAAAAAACTACCAAACAAATTTCGTTTGAATTATTTAAATCTGGATACTCCATCAAAGAAATTGCAAAAGAGAGAAGTCTTACATTTGGAACTGTAGAGAGTCATTTGGCTAGCTACATTCCTTCTGGAGAGATCGATGTTCTTGAATTAATCCCCCTAAAGCGGTATAAAAAAATCACCAAAGCAATAGAAGAAACTACTTTTAAAAACTTAACCGAACTCAAGGAAAAAGTAGACAACTCTTTTTCATTTATGGAACTCAGAATGGTGTTATTATCTATAGAAAACTAGAAACTACTTAATATCCTTCAAAACCAATTGCAGAGTTTTATGGCCATTCCATTCGTTTTCGTCCAATGCATAGGCAACATTGAAGTCATTTTGTACAAATTCCATTTTAGTACCCAAATTAAAACCAATAGCATTAAAGGTTTTTTTATTATCTCCTTGAAAAAGATTTAGTTTCAAATGTGCATTATTTGCACCGACTTGTTTTCCATATCCATTATCTCTGACAGATGTTGAACTAAAAACAGGTTTCATATTCAGAGGACCAAAAGGAGCCATTTGTTGAATAATTCTAAAAAATTTAGGGGTGATTTCTGAAAAATCAATGGCTGCGTCTACAGAAATCTCTGGGGTTAGTAATTTTGTGTCAATCGTTCTTTCTACAACTTCTTCAAACTTATCCTTGAAATTCGTATAGTTTTCTGGACGTAAGGTAAGCCCTGCTGCGTACTTATGACCCCCAAATTGTTCTATGAACTCCTCACATTCTTGAAGTGCATTATAAACATCAAACCCTTTAACAGATCTGGCAGAAGCGGCCAACATTTCGCCACTTTTGGTAAAAACAAGGGTGGGTCTGTAATATTTTTCTATCAAACGAGAGGCTACAATACCAATAACTCCTTTGTGCCAATCTTCTTGGTATACCACAGTAGAAAAACCTTTTTCTTCTTCATTGTCAATGATTTGAATAATGGCTTCATCAGTAATTTTTTTGTCTAATTCTTTTCTATCGGCATTAAATATTTCTATAGAAGCAGCAAATTCAGCTGCAGCGTCAAAATCCATTTCTGTTAACAATTCAACAGCATAGTTTCCATGTTTCATTCTTCCTGCAGCATTAATTCTTGGAGCAATTGTAAAAACAACGTCAGTAATTGTAAGTTCGGTCTTTTTAGTTTGCTGAATGATTGCTTTTATTCCATTGCAAGGATTTTGATTGATAACTTCTAATCCATAATACGCAAGGACTCTATTTTCTCCATTCATGGGAACAATATCTGCAGCAATAGCAGTGGCAACTAAATCTAAATAGGGAAGAAAATCTTCAATAGTTTTATGTCTAGAAACCCCTAAAGCTTGTATGAGTTTAAATCCAACTCCACAACCACATAATTCATCAAAAGGATAGGTGCAATCATTCCTTTTAGCATTTAAAACTGCGATAGCCTTTGGAATTTCTGGGCCTGGTTTGTGATGATCACAAATAATAAAGTCAATATTTTTTTTGGTGGCATAAGCAACTTTTTCAATGGCTTTGATTCCACAATCTAAAGCAATAATTAAAGAAAAATCATTGTCATGAGCAAAATCAATTCCTTTATAGGAGACTCCGTATCCCTCTGCATATCTATCTGGAATATACGTAGCGATGTTAGAATAAATTGTTTTTAAATAGGAAGAAACCAAAGAAACTGCTGTGGTTCCATCGACATCATAATCACCATAAATTAAAATATTTTCATTATTTGCGATTGCTGTTTCAATTCTCGATACAGCAACATCCATGTCTTTCATTAAAAAAGGATCATGGATTTGTTCTAAATTCGGACGAAAATAATTTTTTGCATCCTCAAATGTTTCAATATTTCTTTGACAAAGAATGGATGCAATAGTAGAATTAACTTGAAGTTCTTTGGCTAATTTTTCTACTTTTTCTTTTTCTGGTTGTGGTTTCAATGTCCATCTCATTGCTGTAACTTTTTGGACTTAAGATACAACAATGTTTGTAACATGATAACCGATACAAAAGGAAAAACAAAAAAAAAGAAACATACCATTAAGTATCTGCAATGCTGATTAGAAGGATTAAAAAATGATTAAAAGTGACATCGCTAAAAAAAAGGCACAAAAAATATATTATTTTTTACCGATAGTTTAAAGTTCATGGAAGAAAATTTCGATTTCTACCTCTGCAAATTGACGAAACATTTCCATTACACCGCAATATTTAGTCACTGATAAATTTACTGCTTTTTGAATTTTTTTTGGTTGTAAATCATTGTCTGTAAAATGATAATCTACTTTTACTTTATTGTAAAACTTAGGATGTTCGTCTGTCAATTCTGCAGTAACATCAATCTTAAAATCCGCAACTTCAGCATGCATTTTTTTTAACAAAGAAGCTACATCCAAACCTGAACATCCTGCCAAAGAGGATAGCATTAGGGCTTTAGGCGCAAAACCAACAGTATCTCCATTGTCATCAGAATTATCAAACATAATTAACTTATGTTGACTAGGATTGTCAGTTTCAAATTCATTATTTTTTTTCCAAGTAGTTTTTACAACGTTAGTGATCATATTTAATATTTTTAAAATTGAAAATAGTAATTTGTAGGTTGCTACAAAAATAAATTATAAAAAATAAAAATAGGGCTCTCATAACACCTTTATTTGCAAAATACGATTCAGAAACCAAAAAACTTTATACCTATTGGAATGAAAAGAAATTGTAGAAATGTCAGGAGTAATTTCTCTGTTTGATTATTTAAACCGCTGGAATGACTCTATGGGAAACTCCATCGAAGAAGGTGCTGTGAAGTTTCAAAAAAAGGCATATACATAACATTTGTTTTTATTTCTTCCAATAATAGAAAAACACCAACCGATCATTTCTATATGCTACTTTTCTATACTATCTGAGGTCAAAACTGAAACTTATTGTTTCTAGATCATTTGCGTATCATTAATATTAACTGTTTAAAACAATCTCCTTGTCGATTTTTAATTGTTTTTAAAAAAAACAATTAAAATTAATTTTATTTTAGAAGTAAAAAATAGCGCAATGAAAAAAATCATACTTCTAATCATTCTTATAATCCCCTACCTCTTATTTTCTCAAATACAACTTGGTAATACAATTTCTGGAGATTCTCCTTATGAATCCTTTGGAAAAGCCTTGTCGATAAACAATGATGGTACTAGGGTCGCTATAGGGGGTTCTCACAACGATATCGGTGGTGAGAACGCAGGTCACGTAAGAGTCTTTGAATATACCAACGGTGCTTGGAGTCAATTAGGAAATGATATTTTGGGAGAATATCCTGGTGATACCTCGGGGACTTCTGTATCCATCAATAATGATGGAACAATCGTTGCTATCGGGGCAAAAGGAAATGAGGATAATGGGAATAATGCAGGTCATGTAAGAGTGTACAAATATGAAAATAATTCATGGAATCAATTAGGAGGGGATATTGATGGAGAAACTGATGACCAATTAGGGATTAATTTATCCATGAGTAATGATGGAACTATTGTAGGGATCGCCTCTCCCTATAATAGTAGTGGAATAGACTCAGGTCATACACGAGTGTATCAATATGCTAATGGATCTTGGAATCAATTAGGAGGGGATATTGAAGGAGAAACGGTAAATGACAATTCAGGAACTTCCATCTCTATGAACAGTGATGGAACCATCATAGCTATTGGTGCGGATAGTAATGATGGAAACGGAATAAATTCAGGACATACAAGGGTCTATCAATACAACAACGGAACATGGATACAGATGGGAACCGATATTGATGGAGAAGCAAGGGATGATAAATCAGGTATTAGTGTATCGATGAGCGATGATGGAACTACGGTCGCTATTGGAGCGAATGAGAATGATGGAAATGGAGGTAATTCAGGACATACTAGAATATATCAATACGTTAGTGGTACATGGATACAATTAGGAAATGATATTGACGGGGAGGGAGCTACAAATTATTCAGGAACTGCCGTGTCAATGAACAATGATGGAACAAGAGTTGCTATTGGAGCGTATCTAAATAGTGGAAACGGTTCTTATTCAGGCCATACTCGCGTCTATGAATACTCCGAAGGATCTTGGAATCAGCTAGGAAGCGATATAGATGGAGAAGGTACCAGACACTATGCTGGTATTGCGGTATCAATGAGTGATAATGGCTCTAAAATAGCGGTTGGGAACAATGTAGGAAGCGTTAATGTATATGAATTTATAGCGCCCCCAAAAATAAATAGTGTATCCCTAACAAGCAACAATACCAACATAACGGTAACAACAGACTCGAATGTATATAATACAAATGGTGCCTCTGGTGATTTGGAAGCTACCGATTTCATTTTTAGTATTTCTGGGGGCGATGCTGCACTCTCTAGCTCTACTCCAACCAGTATTTTTAAAACTTCACAAACTAAATGGATATTAGGTATTGGATTATCTGGCGCTTCTTCTGGAGAAGAAACCCTAACAGTAAGTCCTGTTGCAAACTCAATTTTTAACGCTGCTGGAATGGAGATGGAAACATCACAAAGCAACAACACTACTTCTCTAAACATTGTTATCCCTAGCTTTGACGTAGTGCAATTAGCCGTTAATAATTCAACCGTAACTATTACCGCAAGTGAAATACTGTATACCTCTTCAGAATCATCTGGTCCTCTTGAGACAACAGACTTTGTATTCAGCCTCTCTGGAGGTAGCGCAACCCTATCTTCTACTACACCCAATTCTATATCGACGAATGGCTTAATAACCACACTAGGAATACCTCTTTCTGGCATACCAGATGGGTCTGAAATTTTAAAAGTGAATCCGGCATCCAGCTCAGCAATTTATAATGGAACAAGTACAGCACTCTCAGAGAACATCATGAGTCAAGGAATTCAATTATATGCAGATACAATTATAGCAAATTCATTAACCACCTCTGGAACCATTAACACAGGATCATTAATTATAGACAATTTAGTATTTAACGAAAAAACCATCGGTCATACTGACGATACGGATTTAATTACACTTGAAAATGGATCACTTATAGTAGCGGGAGATATTTATGTTTCCTCAGATGCTCGGCTAAAATCTAATATCACAGCACTAGAGCCAACCCTTATGAATTTATTGCAAATTGAAGCAAAAAAATATACGATGCTAGCAGACAAGGAACAAAAAGAGAAAATTGGCTTATTGGCACAAGAAGTTCAAAAAGTATTTCCTGAAATAGTAAATAAAGGGAAAGATGGCATGCTTGCTGTAAATTATCAGGCATTGATACCTGTATTAATTAATGCTCTAAAAGAACAAAATGAAAATTATAAAGAACTGGAAAGCCAATTATCCATGCTAGAAAAAACATGTAAATAACTAAAGTCATGAATATAAAATATCAGACACTAATCCTTTTTCTAACTTCATTCTATAGTTTTTCTCAAGACTATACGTTTAGAACAACAGATGTTTTAATGAAACTTACTGGGGGATCAATATCTGTGGGGGAAATATTCATGAATGATTCAATAATTGGCCTTAACTCAGCTACTAATCTAATTGCTTTAGAGGATGGGAAATTATCTGTTAATGCCGAAATCATCATTACTTCCGATTCTAGAATTAAAAATCATATTACCTCTTTTGGCCCTGCATTGAAAATGATTTTAAAAATACAGCCAAAAAAATACACCTTGTTTAAAGAGCAGTCTCAAGGAATAAAAATGGGTGTTTTAGCACAAGATGTGAAAAAGATTTTTCCACAACTTGTAACGATGGATAAAAATAAAATGCTTGCTGTGAACTATCAGGGATTGATTCCTTTGCTAATAAATTCATTTCATGAACTAAATGACAAAAACACAGAGTTAAGTGATCGAATCAAAAACTTAAAAAAAATAATTGCTAAAAAAAATTAAACACTCTTGTTAAAAGATTTGTTTAGCATTTCTGTAAATAAATCCCTTAAAAGAACCTACTTCTTCCCCTCTACTACGATTACAATTTCTCCTTTTGGAGGTTTTGATTCATAATGAGCTAACACTTCAGAGGCACTTCCTCTGACCGTTTCTTCAAACATTTTTGTAAGTTCTCTGGACACTGAAACAACTCTATCTGTTCCAAAATATTCAACAAAATGACCGAGTGTTTTCAATAATTTGTGAGGCGATTCATAAAAAATCATTGTTCTATGCTCATTGGCTAAAAATAACAACCGTGTTTGTCTTCCTTTTTTAACAGGTAAAAAACCTTCAAAAACAAATTTTTCATTTGGCAAACCAGAATTGACCAAGGCTGGAACAAAAGCTGTAGCCCCTGGCAAACAGTCCACTTCAATCTTATTCTCGACACAAGCTCTCGTTAATAAAAAGCCAGGATCTGAAATCGCAGGAGTTCCAGCATCTGATATTAATGCACAGGTTTCTCCATTTTTTAATCGGTTTAAAATACCTTCAATAGAACGATGTTCATTGTGCATGTGGTGGCTATGCATTTGAGTCATAATCTCAAAATGTTTTAATAGCTTCCCACTTGTTCGCGTATCTTCTGCTAAAATAAAATCGACTTCTTTTAAAACACGAATTGCTCTAAATGTCATGTCCTCTAGATTCCCGATTGGGGTGGGTACTAAATATAACTTACTCATAAATTAAATAGATTCATAGGTTTCTAAAGTAATATCTGAAATAATATCTCCTGTGTGTTTTGTAGAAAGTGGTTCGAATAATAAAAGATGAACTTCTTCTTTCGCAATCGGTTTATGCAACACCCCTTTTGGAACGATGTAAAATTCGCCTTGCTGTAACCTAACTGTTTTATTGGTTAATTCAATATCCAGTGATCCTTTGACGACCATAAAAAGTTCGTCTTCATGATCGTGTTTATGAAAAACAAATTCGCCCTTTATCTTTGCTAATAAAACTTGTTGCCCGTTTAATTCACCTACTTTTTTAGGAGACCAATAGTCTGAAAACAACTGAAACTTCTCTTGAAGATTAATAACACTCATAAAAACAAATTTACAAAGAATTGTACGGATTATACACTCGCAATTACAGCAATTATCGGGACACTTTATTATAAAATAAAAGCAGCTTAGTAAAACAGCAGGTTTCTGTTTAGAAATGAACCCACAAAATATTATTATTCAATTGAAAATGTTTAATTTTGTAGCTCATTAAAAGATAAAAAATGTATAGAAGTCATTCTTGCGGCGAATTAAGAGCAGCGCATATAAACACAGAAGTAACCTTATCCGGATGGGTTCAGAAATCTCGCGACAAAGGTTTTATGGTTTGGGTAGATTTACGCGATCGTTATGGAATTACGCAGTTGATTTTTGATGAAGAGCGTTCCTCAAAGGAAATGATAGAAAAAGCAAAATCTTTAGGAAGAGAATTTGTAATACAAGTAACAGGAACTGTTATCGAACGCGAATCTAAAAACAACCGAATATCAACAGGGAATATTGAAGTACTAGTTGCTTCTTTAAAAATCTTAAATGAAGCCTTAACTCCCCCATTTACAATAGAAGACAAAACAGATGGTGGAGAAGATATTAGAATGAAATACAGGTATCTTGATATCAGAAGAAATCCGGTAAAAGACAGTTTAATCTTTCGCCATAAAGTTTCTATGGAGGTTCGTAAATACTTGTCTGATCAAGAATTTATAGAAGTAGAAACTCCTTATTTAATAAAATCTACCCCAGAAGGCGCTCGAGATTTTGTTGTTCCTTCAAGAATGAATGAAGGTCAATTTTATGCTTTACCTCAATCTCCACAAACATTCAAACAACTCCTAATGGTTGGTGGAATGGATAAATATTTCCAGATCGTAAAATGCTTCAGAGATGAAGACTTACGTGCAGACAGACAACCAGAATTCACACAAATTGACTGTGAAATGGCATTTGTGGAACAAGAAGATATTTTAACAATTTTTGAAGGATTGACGCGTCACTTATTAAAAGAAATAAACGGAGTTGATGTGACAACATTCCCAAGAATATTGTACGATGACGCAATGAGATTATATGGAAATGACAAGCCAGATATTCGATTTGAAATGAAATTTGGCGAGTTAAACTCGGTTGCGCAACATAAAGAATTTGGTGTTTTTAACAATGCTGAATTGGTGGTAGGAATTGCTGTTCCCGGCGGAAATAAATACACAAGAAAAGAAATAGATAAATTAATTGACTGGGTAAAAAGGCCTCAGGTTGGCGCTTTAGGGATGGTCTATTGTAGGGTAAATGAGGACGGATCTTTTAAATCTTCCGTAGATAAATTTTACACGCAAGAAGACTTGGCTCAATGGGCAGTGACTACTAATGCAAAACCAGGAGATTTGATTTGTATATTGTCGGGTAAAACCAATAAAGTCAGAGCTCAATTATCTGCATTAAGAATGGAATTAGCAGAACGTTTAGGATTGAGAGATCCAAAAGTATTTGCTCCTCTATGGGTTATTGATTTCCCATTATTAGAATTGGATGAAGAAACAGGTCATTACCATGCGATGCACCATCCTTTTACATCTCCAAAACCAGGACAAATGGAATTATTAGATACCAATCCAGGAGATGTGAAGGCAAATGCATACGATTTAGTGCTCAATGGAAATGAGATTGGCGGTGGTTCAATTCGTATTCATGATAAACACATTCAAGCGACAATGCTACGTCATTTAGGGTTTACTGAAGAGGAAGCAAAAGCACAATTTGGATTCTTAATGGATGCCTTTGAATATGGAGCTCCACCTCATGGTGGTTTGGCATTTGGACTAGATCGATTGGTTGCAATTTTAGGAGGGCAGGAAACCATTAGAGATTTTATTGCCTTTCCAAAAAACAATTCAGGTCGTGATGTGATGATCGATGCACCTGCATTTTTAGACGAACATCAACTCAAGGAATTAAGTTTAAAATCGGACATTCAAGCATAAATTTAAAATCCCGCAAGTGCGGGATTTTTTATTAAATTTAACGCATGAAAAAACAAGTACTTTTTTTATTTCTATTGCTATCAATCGCTACTTTTTCTCAACAAATAACGGGCAATCAATTACTAGAAAAAGCAATTCATTTTCATGATCCAAAAGGAAATTGGAAAACTTTTAATGGAGAATTATTTATAACAATGAAAACTCCTGATCAAATAAAGAGAAAAAGCGAAATCCGTATTAATTTACCAAAAGAGTACTTCTATATAAAATCTTATAAAGATGCTAGTACCGAAGAATATACCGTAAACAAGGGAATTTGTTCAAAGGTTGTCGGGGGAGACAAGAATCCATCCAACGATCCTAAAAAAACATGCAAGCGTGCAAATTTATATAAAGACTACTATACTTTTTTATACGGACTTCCAATGAAATTAAAAGATGAAGGAACTATTGTCCATCAAAAAGTAGCAAAAAAAATATTTAACGGAAAAGAATATTGGGTTTTAAAAGTGACCTATGATGAAAACGTAGGGAAAGATCGTTGGTTTTTTTATTTCAATCCAAAAAATTATGAGATGGAGGCTTATCAGTTTTTTAAAAAAGAAGAAAATAGTGGAGAATTTATTTTACTTTCTGGTCTTGAAATAATTCAAGAAATTAAAATGCCAAAAACAAGAGATTGGTATTATAACAAAGACAATCGTTATTTAGGAACTGACTTATTAAGTATTAAATAACAATACTATCAAGGGATAGTAGTGAACTAATTACAGGTGAATACATTATAAAATGAACGCAAACAGTTTTACAAAAATCATGAGTTTAAAATCTAACAAAGAGTTAGAAATTATTCTTAAGGAAAAGAACGACTATAACCAAGAAGCAATTCAAGCGGTAGTTTGGGAAATGGAAGTTAGAAATTTGATTCAAAAAACTGATGATTTGTATAAAGACACTTTTAAAGAAAGTGATGCAATACAAACCGTTGAAAAAGCAATTGACCACAATGAGCATCTCTCTAGAGAGATGCTTTTACCTCATTTGTATTCAAAAAGAGCCATACAAGGTTTTACTCTTTTTTTTTCAACAATATTCGGAGTTCTTTTATTGATGGAAAATTTAAAAGAAATGAACAAACCTGTGGCAAGAAATCAAGTACTTGTTTTTGGAATTGTATATACTACGATTTCGGCAATACTTTTGAATTATCTTGCTAAGATGTTTTTTGTCACCCTATTGTTCAACATGATTGGGTATGCTATTTTATCGGAATTTTTTTGGAATAAAAATTTGGGCAATAAGCTTGCATACCAAAAGAAAGAAATCTGGAAACCTCTAATAATTTCATTCACCATAATGCTTTTATTATTATTATTACAGTTTTTACCTCAAATTTTAGGGGTGTAAAACTTTAATGTGAAGGACCTAAACCCAAGGTTGTTCATTTATTTCGAGTTGTTTTTGACTGGACAAAACTATTTTTGAATTTTGTTCTGTTTCTCCAATTTTCAAACAAGAAAACAACAAAAAACACATCTCCAAATCATTGACATCTAGAAGGTAAAGGTGCGTAGTGTGGTATTGATTTTCATCTATAATAGACGCATCGAATTCGGCAATTTTATTTCCATTTTTAAAAACAGATATTTTCTTTTTGTAGTGAACCTTTACAACATAAATAACTTGATCCAC
>Ga0233426_10001379_pt1 | contig 22573 bp, 18 predicted proteins | sample SI_118_April2016_6_FD_179875 | JGI IMG/M metagenome (GOLD analysis project Ga0233426, IMG submission 179875) | Seawater microbial communities from Saanich Inlet, British Columbia, Canada - SI_118_April2016_10_MG | ecosystem: Environmental > Aquatic > Marine > Inlet | place: Canada: British...
GTTTTTCTGGCGCTTCAAAATCTTCCAAAGAAATTCCTAATTCTGCAATTTCATAGGCTCCACGCATATACATTGCCCATATAGGTAAGGCCATAGTAGCTCCCTGACCAAAAGCAATCTCTTCGAAATGAACTGCTCGATCGTCTCCTCCTACCCAAACTCCTGTAACTAAATTAGGAACCATCCCCATAAACCATCCGTCACTTTGGTTCTGAGTTGTACCTGTTTTTCCTGCAATAGGGTTTTGAAATTGGTAGGGATATCCGGTCACTACATTTTTGTATGCATAGTTTGCTTCGTCTGCCCCTTGATGGCGTAAGCGTATTCCGGATCCAGACTCAGTTACCCCTTTAAGTAAATCAATGGTAACATAAGCAGATTCTTCACTCAAAACATCGGTTGTTTCTGGAACCACTTCAAAAAGAACTGTTCCATTTTTATCTTCTATTCTAGAGATCATTATAGGCTTGACATAAATCCCTTTATTTGCAAAAGTACTGTATGCTCCAACCATCTCAAACAGGCTAATGTCAGGCGTTCCTAGAGCAATAGAGGGGACTCTGGGCAAATAGGAGGTAATGCCCATCTTTCGAGCTAAGTTTATTACTGGCCTAGGGCCTACTTTGTCCATTAAACGAGCACTTACCGTATTAACAGAATTCGCCAATGCATTTTTTAGGGTTCTCATTTGCCCATACTTATTACCCGAATTTTTTGGACACCAAGCGTCAACATTTCCATGCTTCATTGGCTCTATACAAAATAAAGCGTCGGGTAAAATATCACATGGTGAAAGTCGCAACTGGTCAATTGCTGTAGCATATAAAAACGGTTTGAAAGTTGAGCCAATTTGTCTTCTTCCTTGGTACACTTGATCGAACTGAAAATGCTTATAATTAAACCCTCCAACCCAAGCTTTAACATGACCTGTTAATGGGTTCATAGACATCATAGAAGCCCTTAAGAAATGCTTATAGTATCGTATAGAATCCAAAGGAGTCATAATGGTGTCTCGATCACCCTTCCAGCTAAATACTTCCATTGGAACTGGCTTTTTAAAAGAAGCCCATATCGTTTCTTCGTCTTTCCCTGCAACGCGCATCTTTCGCCAGCGTTCCGATCTTCGGGCTGTGTTTTGGAGTAAGGTGTCTATTTCTCCTTCACGTAAATCTAAAAAAGGAGCTGTTGGGTTTAACTTAGGTGTGTTTTGAAGAAAAAATTCTTTTTGCAAATTCGACATGTGTGCCGCTACAGAAGATTCTCCTATTTGTTGTAATCGGGAATCGATTGTAGTATAAATTCGTAAGCCATCTCGAAAAATATCATAGTTTGTTCCGTCAGCTTTTGGATTCTCCTTAGTCCAAGTACGCATGAATTTTTGTAAATAAGCTCTAAAATAAGTTGCCAATCCCTCTCGGTGTGAGTCGGGTGTGAAGTCAATTTCTAGTGGCATTAATTTGAGAGAATCTTGCTCACCCTCTGAAATAAAACCGTTTCGTTTCATTTGTTGAAGTACTACATTTCTTCGTTGTTCTACTCGAGCGGGTCGCCTTATTGGATTAAATAGAGAAGAGTTTTTTAGCATTCCAACCAAAGTGGCCGATTGCTCTATTGTTAGTTTTTCCGGAGTTGTATTAAAGTAAATTTTTGCAGCTGACTGAATTCCATCAGCGGTGTATCCAAAATCATAAACGTTTAGATACATCGCTATGATTTCTTTTTTGGTATAGTTTCGTTCTAATTGAACTGCTAAAACCCATTCTTTAAATTTCTGAAGAACGGCTTGAGCTTTATTTCTTGAGCGTACTCCAACAAAAAGTTGACGTGCCAATTGTTGACTGATCGTGCTTGCTCCTCCTTTTTTTCCTAGATAAAACAACGCACGAAGTGTTCCTTTGAGGTCAATTCCTGAATGACTAAAGAACCGTTCATCTTCTGTGGCGATAAGAGCATTTACTAAATTCTTTGGGAGTGCATCAAAACTAATTGGTGTTCGGTTATCGTTAAAATAAAATTTTCCTAGAACAACACCGTCACTAGAAATAATTTGAGTGGCTAAATTAGTTTTTGGGTTTTCGAGCTGTTGTAAGTCTGGCATTTCACCAAGAAATCCAAGGGCTGCACTAGAAAACAAAACAACAACAGATAGAATTCCTGTAACAAAAGAAATCCAAAAAAACCGAAGCAGGTTTTTGTAGGGGTTTATGCCCTTTTTCTTAGACTTTGATTTCCTTTTATTTTGAGTCGCCATTAGGGTTGTCTTAGGGGTTGTGTTTGGGGTTGCATTTGAGGTTCAATTGCTATTCCAACATTTAATATTCCATCTAAAATAGAAACGCCTTCTACTGATCCATTATTGCGTACTCGCTGAGAAATTTCAACAAAAAAGGGACCCTTGTGAGGTGGAAGCCAATTTTCTTTCCAGCTCAATTTACTTTCCTTAACTTCTAAAAAACCGGTTCCAAGCCAATTCCCTTTTGGATCAGCCATTGCATATTCTAGCGTATCTCGAGCGATTACCTGAATGGAATCTCTGAGCTCTGCTATCAAAAATAAGTTTGCGTATTGATAATCGTTTGAATTTCGGATGTGTATGAATACATCTGAAGATGCGACTTGAGATTCTGGAATGGTAAATTGAATCATTTCTGTAGAAGGCCATCCGCTTGAAAGCTCATGATAGGACCTAAAATGATCACTCGAGTTACATGAAACGAGAACTATAAACGCTACGAGAAGGGCAGCCTTACGCATTTTTCTTTGAGTTATTGTTTTTTTTGGAGCGAGACTTGTTTCTTCCTTTTTTCTGCTTAGGACGATCGAATCGATTCAGGCTGTCTTGCCCAACTACATTTTCAAATACTTTTTCAGGGGCTTCTACTTTATCTTCGTGAGCGAAATCTTCTAAGCTAGAAACTGGTTTTTTAGCTTTGTTTAAAGATATAATTTCATTGGCCTGATCAGTAGTTAACAAATGCCAATTCATCCATTCACCTTTATAGGCATACCATAAATATCCTTTGAAAATGTCGATTTTTTGACAAATTCCAACTCCCTTTTCTGTTTGAAGTTTGGTTTCCATTTTCGGAAACTTCTTCAATGCATTTCGGTAAGAGTCTAATTCATAGTTCAGGCAGCATTTCAACTTTCCGCATTGCCCTGAAAGCTTTTGAGGGTTCAAAGAAAGTTGCTGGTATCGAGCGGCAGAAGTGGAAACAGATCTAAAATCTGTAAGCCATGTAGAACAACACAACTCCCTTCCGCATGAGCCAACTCCTCCTAATCTTGCAGCTTCTTGACGTAAACCAACCTGGCGCATATCTACTCGAATGCTGAATGCTTGTGCCATGTCTTTTATGAGTTGACGGAAATCAACTCGCTTTTCTGCAGTATAATAAAAAGTAGCCTTAGAGCCATCACCCTGAAATTCTACATCCGAAATTTTCATTTCTAAATGTAAATAAATTGCCATTTCTCTAGCGCGTTTCTGGATGGTTTCCTCTCGATCACGAGCTGCCTGCCAAACATCAATATCTTTTTGACTTGCCTTGCGGTATATTTTTAAAACTTCTTCGCTTTTTTCTAAAACGCTTTTCTTTTTCATTTGAAAACGAACCAACTGTCCAGTTAAAGTAACCTGACCAATGTCATGACCACTTTGTGCCTCTGTAGCAACTAAGTCCCCAATACTTAAACTCAGATCTGCTCCTTTTCTATAAAAAGCCTTTCGGCTGTTTTTAAAACGAACCTCAACAATGTTACAAGCTTCTTGCCCGTTTGGCAATTGCATGTTAGAAAGCCAATCAAAAACAGTTAGTTTATTACAACTGTCCGTTCCACAAGTACCGTTACTTTTACAGCCCCTAGGGGAACCGTCTGATGTAGAACATGAAGCGCAACTCATATGTAAAAATTTGTTAAAGCGTGAAAGGTAAAGATACAGTTATTTAATAAAAATAAAACACTTCCTTTTTATTATTGGTTTTTAAATTTCAAAACCTCTGAGCGTCCTTTTTTAAATATTTTATTGCTGTTATGCGCTCCTTTTCTTAAGACTTTTTGGTCCTCCAAAGGCAGCTGAATTATCTCGTTACATGCATCCGAACAAGAGGTTTGCGTTTTTCCCTGACATGATTCGCATTGTATAAACAACAAATGACAAGCTTCGTTTGCGCAATTTACATGGGTGTCACATAAAGCGCCACATTGATGGCAATGGGCAACAACATCATCCGTAATTCGCTCGCCTCGTCGTTCATCGAACACGAAATTTTTGCCAACAAATTTATTTTCCAAATCGTTGTCTTTTACTTGTCTGGTGTATTCTATTATACCGCCTTCTAGTTGGTAAACATTCTTAAATCCTTTGTGCTTAAAATAGGCACTCGCCTTTTCGCAACGAATTCCGCCAGTACAATACATTAATAGATTTTTTTCTTCTTTAAGGTCTTCGAGGTCTTTCTCAATAATGGGTAATGAATCTCTAAACGTGTCCACATCTGGAGTAACTGCGCCTTTAAAGTGGCCTATTTCGCTTTCATAATGATTTCGCATGTCCACACAAATAGTATTTGGATCGGAGAGCATGTCGTTGAAACCTTCTGCATTAAGATGTTGTCCTTTTAGAGTTACATCAAACGTTGAATCGTTGAGCCCGTCTGCAACAATCTTATCGCGCACTTTAACCTTTAATTTTAAAAACGATTTTAGATCTTGCTCAACAGCAATATTCAGTCGGATGTCTTTTAAAAAATGAACTTGATCCAAATGGGCTTTGAACTCCTCAAACCGAGGAGCGGGAACCGACAACTGAGCATTAATTCCTTCATAGGCAACATAAATTCGTCCCAAGACTTCCATGGGGTTCCATGTCAAGAACAGGTGGTCTCTAAAAAGTTGTGGATTGCCGATTTGGGCATATTGATAAAAGGATAACGTGAGCCGTTCTGTTCCGGCTTCTTCGAGCATTACCGCCCGTTCCTTCGCGCTTAATTTATTGTACAGTTGCATGCTATACTTTTTTAAGGTGAATGATGATGCAAAGATATAAAAACTTCATTCACTTTACTAAGTCAAACACCAAAGACCATTTGATGTGTAACCATAAAAAAAATGAGTCAACATTTAATATTGTTAATAAACCCTTAGGTGTTTGAGGTAAATCAAAATAAAGAAAATAGTACATTAGCAGTAAAGAATAAAACTATGGCAGACGACAAATCAGCGAAGCTAAAAGCGCTTCAACTTACCTTAGACAAACTAGATAAAACATACGGAAAGGGCTCTGTAATGAGGCTTGGAGATTCGGCAATTGAAGAAGTAGAAGCCATTTCTTCGGGGTCATTAGGTCTTGATATTGCCTTGGGTGTGGGGGGATATCCTAAAGGTAGGGTCATTGAAATCTACGGTCCAGAATCTTCGGGTAAAACAACCTTGACGCTGCATGCAATTGCAGAATGTCAAAAAGCAGGTGGTATTGCTGCCTTTATAGATGCGGAACATGCTTTTGACCGTTTTTATGCCGAAAATTTAGGCGTAGACGTTCAAGAACTTATTATTTCTCAACCTGATAACGGAGAGCAAGCGTTAGAAATTGCTGATAACTTAATACGGTCGGGTGCGGTTGACATTGTAGTGATTGACTCCGTAGCAGCATTGACTCCAAAAAGTGAAATCGAAGGGGAAATGGGAGATTCCAAAATGGGACTTCATGCGCGTTTAATGTCCCAGGCTCTTAGAAAACTTACGGGTTCAATTAGCAGGACTAACTGTACTGTGTTTTTTATAAATCAATTGCGTGAAAAAATCGGAGTGATGTTTGGAAATCCAGAAACTACGACGGGAGGAAACGCATTAAAATTTTATGCCTCTGTACGTTTGGACATTCGAAGATCTACTCAAATTAAAGATGCTGACGCCAAAGTACTAGGAAATAAAACACGGGTAAAAGTGGTAAAAAATAAAGTTGCTCCACCTTTTAGAACTACAGAATTTGACATTATGTATGGAGAGGGTATTTCTAAAATTGGAGAAATTATTGATCTTGGTGTTAACTACGAAATAATTAAAAAATCCGGTTCTTGGTTTAGTTACGGAGACACGAAAATAGGGCAAGGGCGTGAATCTGTTAAAACACTTTTACAAGACAATCCCGACTTAATGGATGAATTAGAACAAAAAATACTAGAATTGCTAAAAGCTGTTGAATAAGCTTTTTATTGTCAAAACTTATCAAAACCCGCAAGAAGCGGGTTTTATTTTTTAGCGTTTTTAATCCCTGCTAAAACCGGGAGTATTGCCATTATATACATTATTGGGCCGTAAATGGCAGCAACTATTGCTAAATCTGAATTAGCTATGGTAATTACGGCTAAGCTTATTGTTAAAGTCCCGTTTTGAATTCCGGATTCTATTGCTATTGTAAGGGCTTGTTTCGCGGTAAGATTAAGCCATTTTGAAGTTAAAAAACCAAGACCCATGGTAATTGTACTCAAAGAAACAAGTATGCCTAGTGTGGCACCTATGTTGGCGATAAATAAATCAAATTCGTTTACTAAGATAACAACAATCACTATTGCCAACAATATCGCAGATGCATTTCGCACAGGTGCTTCCATTTTATCTGCAAAGCCAGGAACTTTCTTTTTTATTAGCATCCCAATAGTTAATGGAACGGCAATAACTGCGATTAAAGATTTAAAAATATCTAACGCAGGAGGTTCAACACTACCCATTTCATTTTCAAAATATCCAAATGAAAAGTTGATAATTAAGGGGATTGTAAAAATAGTAATTAAACTGTTTATTGCTGTTAAAGAAATAGAAAGTGGCAAATCTCCTTTGGCTAAAAAAGCAATTATGTTGGAACTGGTTCCGCCAGGACAGGCAACTAACATCATTAATCCAATGGCGATAAAAGGCTCTGGTTTGAATAAAACACACAATCCAAATCCTACAAGAGGAAGTATAATGATTTGATTGAAAAGGCCTATGAGTACTGGTTTTGGGTTTTCTGCAACTCGTTTAAAGTCTTGAAGCGTAAGTCCAAGACCCATTCCGGCCATAATAATCATGATTGATATCGCTAAAAATAGAGTTGAAGCTTGATCCATGAGCTATTTCTTCTTTTTGTTTTGAGCGATTATTATCTCTAAATCAACTGCTTTTTGCCCCCTATTTCTAGGGTCTGATTTTAATCCCTTGAGAATTACATCTCGAGTTTCTTCTTGCAGTTTTTCTATGTCGTCCATAGTTTTTACAGGTTGGATTTCAGGAAAAGTTTCGACGCGTAATACTCCTGGGAAACCAAAATTAGGCCTCCAGGGAAACTTTCGCTTACAATCCAAAAACGTCATAGGAACTATTGGAATTTGGTGCTCTATAGCAAGTTTAAAAGCGCCTCTTTTAAAAAAGTTTAATAAAATCGTATCGTCAATATAATTTACCTCTGGAAATATACAAACACTTCTACCTTGTTCGATTATCTTATTGGCGCGACCATACACTCCCCAGCGACTTTTAGAGCTGCTTCGATCTACTAAAATCGCAGCTCTTTTATATATACTTCCAAAAAGAGGAACTTTTATATATTCTTTTTTTCCAACAAATACAAAAGGGTTTTTGGATACGCGAAACATAACAAAAGGGTCTAAATAGCTAGAATGATTTGCAACCAAAAGATAAGATTTACCCTCTGGAAGTGGTTTGACAAATTTTGTTTTGACGTAAAAACCCATCCCAAATAAAATAAAAGGGGTCCATATGTTTCGTGCAATCCAATAAAGAGTCGGATATCCATTTTTATGACTCGCAACAAGAAATAAAATTGGAAAAAGCGTTATAATCGGAATTGCTGCAAGAATGTAAAACCATCCCCTCCAAAGCAACAATGCCGTTTTCTGAACTATTTGTAGCATCAATCAAAAATAGGCTTTTAGAAACTTCTATAAAATTTTAAAACCAAAAATGCTATAAGGGGATGACTAATAACTCTAATGTTCTTTACTAAAATTCAATAATTTCTTAGGCGGTCCAAGACAATTTTTGAGTTGAAAAAAGTACCTTTACTCAAATTATTATTGGTATGGCTAGAATTCTTACAGGTGTACAAAGCACAGGAACCCCGCATTTAGGAAACCTTTTAGGAGCTGTTCTACCTGCAATTGCAATGGCAGATCAACCAGAAAACGAGTCCTTCCTTTTTATAGCAGACCTGCATTCTTTAACTCAAATTAAAGATGGTGCTGTTCTAAGAGAACATACCTTCAATACAGCTGCTGCTTGGTTGGCTTGTGGGCTAGACACCGATAAAACCGTATTCTATAAACAAAGCGATGTAAGTCAAGTAACCGAATTGAATTGGTATCTTAGTTGTTTTTTTCCTTACCAGCGCCTCACTTTAGCCCATTCTTTTAAGGATAAAGCGGATCATTTAGCAGATGTAAATGCTGGGCTATTTAGTTATCCAATGTTAATGGCTGCGGATATTTTACTCTACGACGCAGAAATTGTTCCTGTCGGAAAAGATCAGTTACAACACCTCGAAATTACTCGAGACGTCGCGGCTCGATTCAATAATCAACAAGGAGAAACCTTTGTTTTGCCTAAAGCACAAATTCAAGAAGACACTCAGATAATTCCGGGTACAGACGGACAAAAAATGAGTAAATCTAAAAACAATACAATCAATGTTTTTTTGCCAGAAAAAAAACTGCGCAAACAGATTATGGGAATTCAAACGGATTCAACTCCTGTGGAAGATTCCAAAGACCCTGATAATTGTAATGTGTTTGCTCTCTATTCATTACTTGCAACTGAAGCTCAGATTTTGGACTTACGAGAACAATATCTTGCAGGCGGAATGGGGTATGGCTATGCAAAACAATTGTTGTTTGAACTCATATTAGACAACTTTGTTGAAGCTAGAACTAAATTCGAATACTACCAAAAAAATCCTGCTGAGGTTTCTATTGCACTAGCCAAAGGAGCTCAAAAAGCACAGAAAATTGCTACTGAAGTTCTGATGCGCGTTCGAACTAAAATAGGGTATTAAATTCGTTCAAACTGTTTACCCGCCTAAGGCCTTACACATCCTTTCATCTCTAATTGAAACAATATTGAAGCAACTTTACTGATTGGAAATTTAGATTTAAAAGCAATTTCATCTAAGCTCATTTTAAAATCAAGCGCCTTAAAAAGCGCCTCTTCATCTTCTGTTAAAGAAATGAAAAGTTCTTTTTGAATTACTTTAGGCTTAGAGGTCAATTCCCAACCCATCCAATAAGCAAGATCAGCTGCAGAGGTAATCATTCGTGCTTTGTCTGTTCGAATTAAATTTAAACAGCTCAATGTACTTGTGCAGATTGTCTTCTCCGCTTGCAGGGGTTAAAGAATATCGCCAAAGGATCTTTTCGTTTTCTGAAAAAAGAAGCAGATTTTCAAAATCTTTTTGCTCCAAAGGGCGCAATAGCACCCGATCATTTTCTAACTTTATGGCTTGTGAGAAATCGAATTTCATATATTTTTTAGAGCTTAATGTTATTATAAAGTATAAATGTATAAAATTTCTTAATTTCGCAACCTTACATACATTCCCAATGGGTTTTAAAGAACATAAACAACTTAAGCTTTCTGCAGTATCTCAAGAGATTTTATCTTACTGGGAAGAAGCTTCTATTTTTGAAAAAAGTATTACTTCTCGCGAAGGGCAAACACCATTTGTTTTCTATGAAGGTCCTCCTTCTGCCAATGGAATGCCTGGAATTCATCACGTGATGGCGCGCGCCATTAAAGATATCTTTTGCCGTTACAAGACTCAAAAAGGGTTTCAGGTAAAAAGAAAAGCAGGATGGGATACCCACGGCTTGCCCGTTGAGCTTGGTGTTGAAAAGGAACTTGGAATAACCAAAGATGCGATTGGTAAAACCATCAGTATTGAAGCATACAATGAGGCATGTAAAAATGCTGTTATGCGCTATACCGATGTGTGGAACCGTTTGACCAAAGAAATGGGATATTGGGTAGACATGGAAGATCCTTATGTTACCTATAAATCTAAATACATAGAATCTGTTTGGTGGTTACTTAAACAGATATACAACAAAGACCTGTTGTATAAAGGCTATACCATTCAGCCGTATTCTCCTAAAGCAGGTACCGGATTAAGTTCTCACGAATTGAATCAACCGGGAACTTATCAAGACGTTACCGACACTACAATTACAGCGCAATTTCAAACAATCAAAGAATCGCTCCCATCGGCTTTGCAAGCGGAAGCGGACCTTTATATTCTGGCTTGGACTACTACACCCTGGACGCTACCTTCTAATACAGCATTAACTGTTGGTAAGAAAATAAACTATGTGGTGGTTGAAACGTATAATCAATATACTCATTTACCTATTCGAGTCCTATTGGCTCTAGCACTAGTTGGGAAGCAATTTTCTGGAAAATATGTAGCTGTTGAATCAAAAGAAGAGCTTTTAGCATATTCTGCTAACGACAAAAAAATACCTTATCTAATAACCAATGAAATCCTAGGAAAAGACTTGGTTGGAATTCTATATGAACAGCTATGGAAAGATGCTCCATTGCCACTTACAAATTCTCAAGATGCTTTTCGGGTTATTTCTGGAGACTTTGTAACAATCGAAGATGGAACTGGAATCGTTCATACCGCTCCTACTTTTGGCGCAGATGATGCTCAAGTAGCCAAAGAAGCTACTCCCCCTATTCCGCCTTTATTGGTCCTTGATCAAAACGGAAATGAAGAGCCTTTAGTAACCTTAGAAGGAAAGTTCCACGATACATTAGGAGACCTTGGAGGGAAGTATGTGAAGAACGAATACTATCCGGACGGAACTGCTCCAGAAAGATCTGTAGATGTTGAAATTGCAATTCGATTAAAAGAAGAAAACAGAGCCTTTAAAGTAGAAAAATATGTTCACTCATATCCAAACTGTTGGAGAACAGACAAGCCTATTTTATACTATCCTTTAGACTCTTGGTTTGTTAAAGTTTCTTCTGAGCGGGAGCGCATGGTTGAACTCAATAAGCAAATTAATTGGAAACCGAAGTCAACAGGTGAAGGCCGTTTTGGAAATTGGTTGGCTAATGCAAACGATTGGAACTTATCCCGTTCTAGATTCTGGGGAATTCCATTGCCCATTTGGAGAACAGAAGACGGTCAAGAAACCGTTTTAATTGGTTCTATGGAAGAGCTTTGCCAGGAAATAAAAAAAGCAATCGTAGCCGGAATAATGACCGAAAATCCTTTTGCTGATTTTGAGGTTGGAAACATGTCAGAAGAAAATTATGATCTGATTGACCTGCACAAAAACACCGTAGACAAAATCATTCTTTGTAGCCCTTCAGGGAAACCTATGAATAGGGAGTCTGATCTTATTGATGTATGGTTTGATTCGGGCTCAATGCCCTATGCTCAATGGCATTATCCATTCGAAAATAAAGAAAAAATTGATTCAAACGAAGCCTTCCCTGCAGATTACATTGCCGAAGGAGTAGATCAAACACGCGGTTGGTTCTATACACTTCATGCCATAGGAACTCTGGTTTTTGACTCCGTAGCTTATAAAAATGTCGTTTCAAACGGATTGGTTTTGGATAAAAGTGGTCAGAAAATGTCTAAACGTTTAGGTAACGCGGCAGACCCTTTTAAAACACTCGAAACCTATGGCCCAGATGCAACGCGATGGTATATGATTTCGAATGCAAATCCTTGGGACAACCTAAAGTTTGACTTGGATGGAATTGCCGAGGTTTCTAGAAAGTTTTTCGGAACCCTTCAAAATACATACGCGTTCTTTAGTTTGTATGCTAACATTGATAGTTTTACTTATAAAGAGGAAGCTATTCCTCTTTTAAAGAGAAATGAAATGGATCAGTGGGTTTTGTCGGAATTAAATAAGCTCATAGCAACAGTCGATTATGCATACAGTGATTATGAACCCACTCGAGCAACACGCGCAATTTCTGAGTTTGTTCAAGAAATTTTAAGTAACTGGTACGTTCGCCTTTCAAGAAGAAGGTTTTGGAAAGGAGAATACCAAGAAGATAAGATATCGGCATACCAAACTTTGTTCGAGTGCCTACTTACCATTAGTAAATTAATGGCTCCTGTAGCTCCTTTTTATGCAGATCGCTTGTATCTAGATCTATGTGATGCAACTGGTTTTGAGTCAGAACTATCAGTTCATTTAGCTGATTTCCCTGTAGCTGATAAAAACACAAGGAATACGAAAATGGAAGAACGAATGGAAAAGGCTAGAACCATTGCCTCTTTGGCTCTTTCGCTTCGTAAAAAGGAACAAATAAAAGTAAGACAGCCTCTTCAAAAAATAATGATTCCTGTTCGAAATATAGCCGAAAAAGAAGCCATTCAAGCTGTGGAAGAATTAATCCTTTCTGAAATAAATGTAAAAGAGTTGGAACTTTTGGATGATGCTAGTGATATTTTGGTAAAAGAAATAAAACCTAACTTTAAAACTTTAGGCCCTCGTTTTGGGAAAAACATGCGCTTTGTTGTAGCGGCAATTCAAAAGTTAGATGAAAGTCAATTAAAGTATCTCGAAGCTGAAGAAGAAATTGAACTCATAATTGAAGGTGAAAAAATAACCCTAAGCAACGCTGATGTTGAAATTCAATCGAAAGATATTGAGGGCTGGTTAGTTGCTAACAATAATGGTATTACCGTTGCTCTAGATATTCAACTAAATGAAAAATTAGTTGAAGAAGGGGTTGCTCGGGAATTGATCAACAGAATTCAAAATTTGAGAAAAGATGCCGGTTTTGAGGTTACTGATAAAATTATTTTATATTTGACACCTCACAAGTCATTAAACGCAGCTTTAAATAATAATTTAGAGTATATAAAAACAGAAACACTTACACAAGAAATCTACATTCAAGATAAAGTGGATCAAGGTGTTTTTATTGAATTTGATGAGGTATCAACGTCTATATTAATTAAACAACATTAGTATGTCAACTGAAATAAAAAATAGATATTCTGATAAAGACTTATCAGAATTTAAGGCTCTAATCGAGCAAAAAATAGAAAAGGCACAAGAAGATCTAGAGCTTCTGAAAAGCACTTATATGAATGATGGGAATAATGGTACTGATGACACATCCCCAACATTTAAAGCATTCGAAGAGGGTTCAGAAACCATGTCTAAAGAAGCTAATACACAACTGGCTATACGTCAAGAAAAATTCATTCGTGATCTAAGAAATGCTTTGATTCGAATTGAAAACAAAACCTACGGAATTTGCCGTGTTACGGGAAAATTAATTCGCAAGGAGCGTTTGGTTTTAGTTCCTCATGCAACCCTCAGCATAGAAGCAAAAAACATTCAGAAATAAAACAATGCTGCGCATTTTTTGTTTCTTTACTCTCAGTTTAACTTTTGGCCAAGTAGAACAAATAAAGACTTGGGATGCCTCTGAAATAAAGTCAATACATTTAGACTTTCCATGGGCAAGCTCGGTATCGGTTTCTACGCACAACAGCTTACTGATTGAAGTCAACTATCTGAAAGAAGGAGAGTATCAAAATTTGTTTTTACTTCAGGGTAAAATAAAAGGAGCTGGTTTTTATTTGGAAGAACATGAAATTCCCAGTTCAGAAAGACCCGTAGACAAACTTAGTGTTCATAAGGTTGTTGCCAATAAGATTGAAATTAAAATACCAACCAACCTAGTCTTTAATCTAAATTTGAAAGAAGCTCAATTGAAATGTTCGGGTGTTTTTGAAAGTTTAAATATCGGAATTGAGCACGGAGAAGCTACTTTTAATATCGCTGACCCCAAAGGAACAATCATATCGTTGGCTGCAGACCTTCATTTTTATGGATTAAATTCTCCACAACTTCCAAAAAAACTTAAGGCAAGTTCTGCCCTTGGAAGTTTAGTGGTACACCCCAATTAAAATACTTACTTTTGACACGTTATGACATTATTTAGTACCTCCGTTTTGAAACTCAACCGCAAGAAAGCCTTTTTTTTAATTTTGCTGATTTTAGTTATAGATCAGGTTTCAAAATTTTACATCAAACTTAACTATCCGCTTTCAATCTATGGAGGCCCTGCAATTGTAGACTGGGGGTTTTTTAAAATTCTTTTTATAGAAAATAAGGGTATGGCTTGGGGAACTAAAATCAGTGATCTCATTCCTTTTATAAGTGAAGAAGTAGGTAAACTGATTTTAACTCTTTTTCGACTCGTTGCAATCGTGTTTTTAGGAAATTGGTTGTGGAGAGTTTTGTCCGACAAAAGCTTGCAACTACTTCGATGGGCACTTTGTTTAATTCTAGCTGGTGCAATCGGTAACCTTATTGATTCTATTTTTTATGGAGTTTGGTTTTCTCACAGTTACGGTCAAATTGCAGAATTTATGCCTGATCAAGGGTATGCTTCCATATTTTATGGCCATGTAGTTGACATGCTTCAGTTTCCATTAGCAACATGGGTATGGCCTGAGTGGATGCCTTTTGTTGGTGGTGAAACCTATACTTTTTTTGAATACGTTTTTAATGTTGCAGATTTTGCAATTAGTTGTGGAGTTGGAGTTTTATTGTTTTTTAACAAGCGTATTTTTAAATAAGCCTACAAATACGAATATACTTGATCCGGGGTAACACAGTAATCTAAGCCTATGTCGGTTGTTTCCGAAACGAAATCTATCTTATTTTCTTCAAATAAAGACAATCCTATTTTTATACAATTAGGCTTGCAAGAAGCCAAAAACCGATCGTAAAAACCTTTCCCATAGCCAATTCTACTCCCTTTTGAATCAAAAGCTAGTAAAGGAACAAAAACAACGTCAATCTTAGGGACATCTATTTCAATTCCAGAAACTGGTTCAGGAATACCCCATGCATTTTTTTTAAAGCGCGTTTGATCTGTAAGTAAAAAGTGCTTCAAACGAGTCTCTCCTGTTATTTTTGGAACAACTATTTCCTTATCCTTTCCTTGTAAAAGGGTAAGAATTAAGGAGGTATCAATCTCTTTTTGATCTTCAATGGTTAGAAATAAATGAAATACTTGCTCTGACCAAACATCAAGCTCAAGGCACCGATTTGCAATAAGCAAACTCTTATTTATAATATCTTCTTCCGAAAGTTGCTCTCGTAGTTCTTTATATTGCTTTCTTATTTGAGATTTGTCCATTGTTAAAATTGTACTCACAAAGAAAATAATTATTTTCGTTAATGAACCCAAAGAACTAATCCTTTTAAAAAGATCGATGAAGAGCTCTGCCTTAACTTTACAAGTTCAAACCCTGCCGGAAGAGCCCGGAGTATATCAATACTTTGATAAGAACGAAGTAATTATATATATCGGAAAAGCTATAAACCTCAAACGTAGAGTAAATTCTTATTTTACAAAAACCCACGACAGCAATAAAACCCGCTTATTAGTAAAAAACATAGTTCGCATTGAACACATAGTAGTAGAAAGTGAAATGGATGCGCTCCTGCTAGAAAATAACCTCATCAAGAAATACAAGCCTCGGTATAACATTCTTTTAAAAGATGATAAAACCTACCCTTGGATTTGCATCAAAAAAGAACGCTTCCCCAGGATATTTTCAACTCGAAGGGTTATTAATGATGGTTCCGATTATTACGGCCCGTACACCAATAAAAAAATGGTTTATATTTTATTGGATCTTATTCGCGGACTTTATCCTATTCGGACCTGTACTTTTGATTTGTCCGAAGAAAAAGTAGCTGCTCAAAAATATAAAGTCTGCTTAGAGTTTCATTTAGGAAATTGTTTTGCTCCATGTGAAAACAAAATGACCGAGCAGCAATACAATCAAAACATAAAAGCTATTCGCTCGATTCTTAAAGGAAATTTTAAAGACTCTTTACAAGATTTCAAGTCTCAAATGGGTAAACATGCTTTAAAAATGGAATTTGAAGACGCCCAAAAAATAAAAGAAAAGTTAGAGATTTTAGAAAATTATCAATCAAAATCTACCATTGTAAATCCCAAAATTAGCAATGTAGATGTTTTTTCAATTATCACTGACGAGCAATACGGGTATGTAAATTTTCTTCAACTTTCTTACGGGTCAATTATTCGTTCACACACCCTAGAAATCAAGAAAAAACTAGATGAAACTCCTGAAAAAATATTAACCCTCGCAGTTATTGAAATTCGACAACGTTTCAATTCTCAATCCTCTGAAATTTATTTGCCTTTCGACTTAAATTTTGGAAGTAAAATAAAAGTAACGGTTCCTCAGCTCGGAGATAAAAAGAAAATCTTGGACCTTTCTGAACGGAACGCTAAGTATTTTAGAATGGAGCGCTTCAAGCAAATCCAAATTGTAGATCCCGAGAGACATACAGATCGATTAATGAGCCAAATGAAAGAAGATTTGAGACTTTCGTTTGAGCCAAGACATATAGAATGTTTTGACAATTCTAATCTTCAGGGGTCAAATCCAGTTGCTGCTTGCGTAGTTTTTAGAAATGGAAAACCTGCAAAAAAAGAATACCGTCATTATAACATCAAAACCGTTGAAGGGCCAGATGACTTTGCCTCAATGGAAGAGGTTGTTTTTAGGCGATATAAGCGGCTTTTGAACGAAAACCAGTCACTGCCCCAGTTGATTATAATTGACGGCGGTAAAGGGCAATTGTCTTCGGCGCTAAAAAGTTTAGATTCACTGGGGTTACGAGGTAAAATAGCAATTGTAGGTATAGCAAAGCGCTTAGAAGAAATTTACTTCCCAGAAGACCCGGTACCCCTTTATTTAGATAAAAAATCCGAAAGTCTTAAGGTGATTCAATTCTTGAGAAATGAAGCGCACCGCTTCGGAATTACGCTCCATAGAAATAAACGCAGTAAAGGAGCAATTCAATCAGGTTTAGACGCTATTCCCGGTATAGGTCCTAAAACAAAAGAAAATCTTTTGAAAAAATTCAAATCATTTAAAAGAATCAAAGAAGCTTCTGAGGATCAATTAATTGGACTCCTTGGAAATTCAAAAGGGAAGCGCTTGTTTAAACAACTTCATGATACAAATAAAAAAGAATAACATTTTCTTAGCACAAAGGATGTTTCCTTTGAAGCTAATTTAATTATCTTGTATAATAAAAAATTAAAGTGAATCGAATAAGCACCCTCCTTCTTTTTGGTATTCTTATGTCTTCTTTTGGGGCTTGGGGACAGTTTAATTCAGATGCAACTTCATTAGAAAAAAAGGGAAATGTATTTAAAGACGGTGAGTGGTTTCAGTTTAGAATCCATTACGGCTTTTTTAATGCTAGTTATGTAACCTTAGGGCTAGAAACAGACACCATAAACGGTGTCCCCGTTTTTCATGCCAAAGGTTATGGCGCAACAACAGGGATTGCACGATTTTTATATAAAGTTGAAGATTATTATGACAGTTATTTCAGTAAAGACAGTGGATTGCCCCTATGGTTCGTTAGAAATATCAATGAGGGAGGATATACAAAAGATCTAGAAATTAGGTTTGATCATCAGAACCAAATTGCTAAAATCAATGATAAAAAAAATAACCGAATTCAAGAGTTAAAAGTTAACCCTAGCGCACAAGACCTCATTTCTGCTTTTTATTATTTAAGAAATGTAAAAAACACTTCTTCGATGAATATCGGAGAAAGTATAGAAATTAACATGTTTTTTGATGCTGAGAACTATCTATTCAAGCTTAAGTACTTAGGTACAGAAACCATAGATTCTAAATTTGGAAAAATAAAATGCCGTAAATATATTCCATACGTTCAAAGCGGAAGGGTATTTCGGGCTCAAGAAAGCGTTATTCTTTGGGTTAGTGATGATAAAAATAAAATTCCCGTACGAATTCAGGCCAATATAGCCGTTGGATCAATTAAATGTGATCTCGAAAATTTTAAAAACTTGAAATTTCCCTTTAAAATTGAAATGTAAAATTGTTGATTATTGTTGTTAAGTTTTTTACAAAAAACCCTTTTGATAAACAAAACATCCCGAAATTTGTCTGCAACTATGCAGCACAAAATCATCTCTTCTAAATCCTCGCTGAAAATTGTCTTAATTTTTATTATGGCAAGCTTTTTTATGGCTTGTGAAACCAAAAAGGATGAAAAATTACAAGAATCTGCTCCAGAAGAAATTGTCGTTCCGGAACCCCAGATGAAATATGGTTATGATTATAATCTATACAACGCTAAGGAATTTAAGATTAAACGGGGAGATACTTTTGGAGCTATATTAGAGCGTAACGGGATTGATTATCCCGAAGTATACACTATTCTTCAGGTCATCAAGAAATCAGAAGTTAATATACGAAAGCTACAAATCGGAAAACCTTATACCTTATTGTATACAAAGGATAGTCTTCCGAAGGCACTAGCATTTATTTATACCCCAGGTGTTGAAAGTTATGACGTAGTTCAACTCAAAGACAGTTTATTTGCTAAAAAGGTTAAAAAACCGGTCCGTGTAGTTGAGCTTCAAGCTACTGGAGTAATCCAAACTTCATTATACGACACCATGAATGCTAGCGGATATAATAACAATCTTACGTATTATCTTGCAGATGTATATGCTTGGACAATTGATTTTACCCGATTGGATAAAGGTGATCGTTTTAAGGTAATTTATACCGAGCGTTTTGTAGATGATAGTGTTTCTGTAGGGATTGAAAAAATAAAAGCTGCTTATTTTGAACATCGTAACAAACCACTTTACGCATTTGAATTTAAAACAGATAGCGTCAAAGGGATTGTTGATTATTTTGATAATAATGCAAAAAATCTACGTCGTGCCTTCCTAAAGGCGCCCGTTTCATTTAGCAGAATTTCTTCACGCTATAATCTTAAAAGAAGAATTGCCTATTATGGCAGGGTTCGTGCACATAAGGGAACGGATTATGCTGCGGCTGTTGGAACACCCATAATGGCTACTGCTAATGGAACAATCGTGAAGTCTAGCTACAACAAGGGGAATGGAAATTATGTCAAAATAAAACATAACAATACTTACTCAACACAATATCTTCATATGAAGCGCCGCAAAGTTCGGGTTGGTGAGTTTGTAAAACAGGGAGATGTAATTGGTTGGGTTGGAATGACGGGTAACACTTCTGGGCCACATGTTTGTTATCGTTTTTGGAAAAATGGAAGACAAGTAGATCCGTTCAAACAAAAACTTCCAGAAGCAAAACCCATATCGAATAAACTAAAACAAGAGTTTTTTGCCCATATCGAACCCACAATAACACAAATTAATTGTTTGTCTTTTGAGAATAAAGAAGAAGTCCCAAACCTAGTAATGAATTAAATTTATGGCACTAAATACATTAAATCCAACCGAAACAAAAGCCTGGAAAAAGCTAGAAGAGCATTTTAAGTCACAAAAAAATGTTAGTCTTCAAGATGCTTTTAAAAATGACAACAATCGCTTCAAGGATTTTTCTATTCATTGGGAAGACTTTTTAGTTGATTATTCTAAAAATCGCGTGAGCAAAGAAACTCTTTCCTTACTAAACGACCTTGCAGAAGAATGTGGTCTTCAAAAGGCAATTGAAGCTTATTTTGGAGGAGATGCCATCAATGAAACTGAGGGAAGGGCTGTGCTTCATACTGCGCTTAGAGCAAAAGAGAGCGATCAAGTTTTTGTTGATGGACTCGATGTTATTCCTGAAATTTTTGCGGTCAAAGAAAAAATAAATCAGTTTACCTCATCCATCATTTCTGGAGAGCATAAAGGATTTACTGGTAAGGTAATCACCGATGTTGTAAATATTGGAATTGGCGGATCTGATTTAGGCCCAGCTATGATTGTTGAAGGATTGGAGCACTATAAAAATCACCTGAACACACATTTTGTGTCTAATGTTGAGGGAGACCATGTTCATGAAATTCTGAGAAAACTAAACCCAGAAACCACCTTGTTTGTAATTGTTTCAAAAACCTTTACTACTCAAGAAACACTAACTAATGCAAATACCATTCGCAAGTGGTTTTTACAACACGCAAAAGAGGAGGCAATTGCTAAACATTTTGTTGCAGTTTCTACTAATTTAGAAAAAATCAAAGCCTTCGGAATTCATCCTGAAAATGTATTCCCTATGAAAGATTGGGTTGGTGGAAGATTTTCACTCTGGTCTGCTGTAGGGCTAAGTATTGCTCTTGCAGTTGGAGCAGATAACTTTGAAGCGCTTCTAAAAGGGGCTAATTCAATGGATACCCACTTTAGAAAAACACCTTTTGATCAAAACATACCTATTGTTTTAGCGCTGATAAGTGTTTGGTATAACAATTTTTGGGGCGCAGAAAGCGAAGCAATTATACCCTACACACAATACCTTAGAAACCTTCCTGCATACCTTCAACAGGGAATCATGGAAAGTAACGGTAAAAGTGTAGATAGAGCAGGAAAATCTATTGACTATCAAACGGGCACGATAATTTGGGGTGGATCTGGAACAAACGCTCAGCATGCTTTTTTTCAGTTGATTCATCAAGGGACTAAATTAATTCCTGCAGATTTTATTGGTTTCAAAAAATCACTTTATGGGGAAGAAGATCACCATCAAAAATTAATGGCAAACTTTTTGGCACAAACCGAAGCATTGATGCTTGGAAAAAATGAAGTTACTGTGAAAAAAGAATTGATGAAAACAGATAAAAATCAGGAAGCAATCGATGCCTTGCTCCCTTTTAAAATATTTAAAGGAAACAACCCTACCAATACTCTAATGATCGATAGCTTAACGCCAGAGAGTTTAGGGAAGTTGGTCTCTATGTATGAGCATAAAATATTTGTTCAAGGTGTTGTTTGGAATATTTTTAGTTACGACCAATGGGGTGTAGAATTAGGGAAACAATTAGCCTCTGTAATTTTGACAGACATCACAAAAGAAACTAAAAATCAACACGATCAATCGACCCAAGGTCTTTTGGATCATTTGGACGCTTAGGCCATTAAATCTTTTACTTTAAGTTGTAGAGAAATAGAGCCATTCCATTCGTTCTCATCAAGAGTATATACGAGATCAAACGCTTGCTTTGTTTGAATATGAGTTAAGAAATCTCCACGTCCGAAAGCAATCCCAATCATTGGGTTCGCTGCTGTTTTTAAGGATAATCGTAAATGGGAATTGTCTGCTCCTACAGCTTTAGAATAACCCGAATCCAGAACGCTATTTGTTCTAAAAACAGGGCGCATATTTTGAGGTCCAAAGGGGCCTAATTGTTCTAAAATTCTATACAGTTTAGGGGTAAGCTCTTCAAGCTCTATTGTGGTATCATATATAACTGCTGGAGTACGTTGTTCCGGAAGAATACGTTCTTTAACAACCGCTTCAAATTTTGCCTTAAAGAGTTCAAAGTTCTTTTTCTCAATGGTTAGTCCCGCTGCGTATTTATGGCCTCCAAATTGAACTATATACTCCTCGCAGGCTTCCAGCGCTTCGTATATGTTAAATCCTTTTACAGAACGAACCGAGCCCACCATGGTGTCTCCTATGGCAGAGAAGACTACTGTTGGGCGATAGTAAGTTTCAATTAACCTGGAGGCAACAATTCCAATTACACCCTTATGCCAATCTTCTTGACAAACAACTGTGCTATAACGATCTTGCTCCTCCAGCTCTTCTATCATTACCAATGCCTCTTTGGTGATTCGCATATCTGTAGCTCGCCTGTCGCTATTATAAGATTCGATGGTTTTGGCCTTAGTCTCTAATAAATCAGTATTGGTTTCAATTAATAATTCTACTGCATTTAGAGCGTGGCTCATTCGTCCCGCTGCATTTATTCGTGGTGCAATTACAAAGACTAGATCGGTAACCGTAACTGGTTTTTTAAGCTGCGATATAAACGTTGATAACCCCAGACGCGGATGACTCCTTAATTGTTCAATTCCATGAAAAGCTAGGATTCTGTTTTCACCAGTCATCGGAACAATATCAGCCGCAATAGCTGTCGCTACTAGATCTAAATAAGGAAGGAGTTCTTTTGGATCCTCCTTCCAAAAACTGGTTAATGCTTGAATTAATTTAAATCCGATTCCACAGCCACATAATTCTTTATAAGGATATTTACAATCTTCTCGTTTTGGATCAAGAACAGCAACAGCTTCGGGTAGTTTGTCTCCAGGCAAATGGTGATCGCAGATAATAAAATCGATACCCTTGCTTTTAGCGTAAGCGACTTTTTCAACCGCTTTTATTCCACAATCCAAAGCAACAATAAGGTTAACGCCTTTCGAAGCTGCTACATCAATACCTTGAATCGAAATTCCATATCCCTCAGCATAACGATCCGGGATATAAGGCATTATTTCTTGAAAGTAGGGTTTAAGAAATGAATAAACAAGGGAAACAGAAGTTGTTCCGTCAACGTCATAATCTCCATAAATCATCAGAGAATCTTGATCTCTACAGGCTTGATCAATTCGATCGACTGCCTGTTGCATGTCTTGCATCAAAAAAGGGTCATGTAAATCAAATAATTGAGGTCTAAAAAAAGATTTGGCAGATTCAAAATCTTCAATTCCTCTTTGTACCAAAAGTTTAGCAATTATT
>Ga0233426_10001382_pt1 | contig 22524 bp, 23 predicted proteins | sample SI_118_April2016_6_FD_179875 | JGI IMG/M metagenome (GOLD analysis project Ga0233426, IMG submission 179875) | Seawater microbial communities from Saanich Inlet, British Columbia, Canada - SI_118_April2016_10_MG | ecosystem: Environmental > Aquatic > Marine > Inlet | place: Canada: British...
TTTTTTTCTGTAAGTTTCGGTAAACCAAAAAACATTCGTTGTATGTTTCCTTTTGAGGAGAATGAGAGACTCACTCCCTTTGGTGATGCATACCTGAAAGGAAATCCTTGGCAAAAATAGAAACCCACAACTTTCGTTATGGGTTTTCTTAAGCGGAGAATGAGGGATTCGAACCCCCGGAGGTGTGACCCTCAACAGTTTTCAAGACTGCCGCATTCGACCACTCTGCCAATTCTCCAAGTGTCTCATCAGGTATTCCTTGAATGCGGATGCAAATATACATTCATTTTACATTCCCATCAAACTTTTATCCGTTTTTTTTATATTTTTTTCAAACGAATCAAATAACCTACTGATTACAATAAATTTAACAACTACTAAAGGCTATTTAAAGCTCATGTTTTTTAAACCGCACAGCAATTATTGTAGCAGCATATTAAAATTAAAATTCTAAATTTGTAAAAAACTAAAAAAAATGGGATTCGAATACGACTGGATTGTTCTCATCATTATAGGTCTTTTTGCAGGTACCTTAAACACCATTGCTGGAGGCGGATCTTTAATCACATTACCATTTCTGATATTCTTAGGATTACCGTCAACCATTGCAAACGGAACTAATAGAATTGCAATTTTATTCCAAACGGCAACGGCCGTAAGCGGCTTTAAAAGCAAAGGAATTATGACTTTTCCGTTTAGCCTATATATAGGAACCTCGGCACTTTTAGGTTCAATTATCGGTGCGCAAATTGCCATAGACATCAAAGGAGAAACTTTTAATAAGATTCTTTCTTTAGTTATGGTTGTTGTCGTTTTATTAATTGTCTTTAAAAAAAAAGCTCATTCCATTGAAGACTTAGCCGAACGCACAACCGGAAAACCACTCTGGATTTCCGTAATTATTTTCTTCTTTATTGGAATCTATGGAGGATTTATAAATGCTGGAATTGGTTTTATCATGCTCCTTGTGTTGCCCATCGTAAATAAATTATCTTTGGTGAAATCAAATGCGACAAAAGTAACCGTTGCATTTATTTACACCTCAGTAGCTGTCCTTATCTTTATCTTAAATGATAAAATAAATTGGAAATACGGATTGATTTTGGCCGTAGGAAATTCATTAGGAGCATGGATAGCAAGCAGGTATTCAGTAAAAAAAGGAGACAGCTTTATCAAAACTGCCTTACTTATAATAGTATCTGCTATGTCCCTAAAACTTTGGTTTTTTTAAATACTATCTTCTCCATTCTAGTGTTTCCATGACCCTAACAACATCTTTTTTAAGATGGTTTACGGCTGGCATGATAGAGTCATAATTAGGCTTTGCATAGAAATACAAAGCACCAGTCATAAAATTACTTACAGAATCTGTTGCATAAAATTGCAACTGAGTAGCAGCATTACCATACACTTCAAATAGCTTACCAAATACGTCAGCTTCTGAATTTTCATATGGGATGGCTTGGATATCATCAGCTTTAATCATATGCTTGAATGTTAGCTTTTCTGCATCTTTAAATAAAGCGTTTAAATTGTTCTTCACTGGCATATAACTGAGCATTAAGGTGGCATTCATAGAAGGGTAATATACATTAACCCACTTCTTTTCTCTTTTCAAAACTTTAGCTCCTTTAGAATACTGAAATGAGTAAGGGTACATAGCATCATCAAAAGTATCGTAACCCGAAACTGGGTAATCCAGCCTAAGAAAACTATTTGGTTTGGGTTGCACATCTTCTTTACAAGAAAAAACTACACACATTAAAATCGTAAACAAAAAAAATCTCATTATAACAAAGTAACTTTTACACGTTTCACTCTTTTTCTATCTACTGCCTCAATCGAAAAAACAAAAGAATCAAAAGTAATCTTTTCGTCTGTCCTTGGGAATCTACCCATGATTTCCAATATAAAACCAGCGATAGTTTCTGACTCTCCTTTATGCATCTCAAATACCTCAGCATCTATATCCAATACCTTATAAAGGTCTTTCAATGCTGTTTTACCATCAAAAACATAATTTGATGCATCTATTTTTGAATAAACCAAATCATCTGTATCAAACTCATCACTTATCTCGCCAACAATCTCTTCAATCACATCTTCTAAAGTAACAATACCACTAGTGCCACCATACTCATCTACGACAACCGCAAGATGATTTTTCTTTTCTTGAAATTCAGCTAATAAATCATCCAGCTTTTTATTCTCTGGGACGAAAAAAGGAGCTCTTATGAGCGTCTGCCAATTAAAATCCGATTTCGTAATATGAGGAAGCAGATCTCTCGCATATAACACACCAATTACCTCATCAATACTCTCGTGATAGACTGGATTTCTTGAAAAACCATTTTCAATAATCTTAGACAACATTTCTTTGAAAGGAAGCTCATCAGAAATCGCAAAAATATCAATCCTTGGCTTCATTACCTGCACTGTTTCTGTACTTCCAAAAGCGACTATTCCTTCTAAAATATTTTTCTCATCTTTTGTTGTAGCATCATCGGAAGTAAGCTCTAAAGCTTGCGAAAGCGTTTCTAAAGATAGATTTGTATTTTTCTTACCCAACCTACTTTCTACAACACCTGTTAACCCTGTCAATATGGAAGTCAAAGGCGACAATAACTTATTTAAAGCGGTAATAGGTCTTGACATAAACAGAGAAAAACCCAAAGAATTTCGGGTCGCATACACTTTCGGCAAAACTTCTCCAAATAACAAAATCAAAAATGTAATGAGAACAACCTCTATCAAAAAACGAATTCTTTGCTCAAGCCCTGCAAAGAAAATCTCCCCTAAAACAGAAAACAACAGAACTATAAGAATATTGATGAAATTGTTTGTTATTAAAATCGTAGCTAGCAACTTTTTGGGGTTGTCCAATAACTGAAAAACCAATTTCCCACTGCTTTGGTTTTCTTTTTCCAAAGCATCCAAACTAGCTTTAGACAAAGAAAAAAAGGCCACCTCGGTACCCGATATCATCGCTGAGAGAAATAACAACACTAATAAAACGACACTATCTATGACCACATATAATGGAATAGCTTTTAGGAATAAATAAATGGGTTCTGAATCCAAGAGCTTAATTATTTTTTTAATTAAAAAGGGAAATCACCATTGACTCCTTGTGTTTTATTGGTTTGAGAAGAGGCCGCTTCTTGAGATTTTAACGAATTCTTAGTAGACAAAAAAGTCATATCAACCACATGAACCTCAGTCATATATCGTTTTACGCCATCTTGCTCCCATTGCTTGCTTTTTAGTTTGCCCTCACAGTAGACCCTGTCCCCTTTTTGAAGGTACTTCTCACATATTTCAGCTAATTTATTCTTAACCACAATATTATGCCATTCTGTATGAGTGACCTTCGACCCTGATTCTTTATTTGTATAGGATTCATGTGTCGCCAAAGGAAACCTACTTACGCTTCCTCCTCCCTCGAAATAGTGGGATTTAACCGAATCTCCCAAATGGCCAATAAGCATTACTTTATTTAGTGTTCCAGACATAACCTAACAATTCAACTTCAAAAATACTAAAAATTCAGTTTCAAGAACCAATGCACTTCTATTTTTATCTTTTTGACATATCATCAAACGAATAACCATCTACAAACTTTTCTAACAATCTAGGGATTGGGTAATCCTCAATCTTCTCAAGAGGTATTAGATCTTGATGTGAACTATTAGCATGTACCACCCAGAATTGAGTATACAAATGTTGGTGCGATAATTTATGCACCCATTCTTTCGAATTATAAAGCTTAATCGAAAAAACATCTCCTTTAAGTAAATCCTTAAAATCATTGCACTCCATCAATTCCGTTACATTAAAAGTAGTGGTTGCCTCTATCAAGGGAAATTGAAATAAATTCTGCCAAATACCCTTTCCTTCTCTTTTTGACAAAACGACAGAATTTTCAGGAGTTATAAGGACTATAAAATTAAAAAACCTCTTTCTAATTTTATTCTTTTTTTCTTTTAATGGCAAAAAATTAATTCGATTCGTTTTCAACGCCTCACAACCTCCTGCCAATGGACATTCTTTACAATCAGGATTGTGAGGTGTGCATTGGAGTGCTCCGAAATCCATGATAGCCTGATTGTATCTACCAGGGGTCTCTGTCTCCATCAAAGACTGTGCAAGCTCTTTAAACTCCTTTATACCTTTTGCGGAATTAATAGGTGTATTTATTCCAAAAAATCTCGACAACACTCTATAGACGTTGCCATCCACTACTGCTTGTTGCTCATCAAAACAAATTGAAGCAATGGCAGAGGCAGTGTAATCACCAACTCCCTTTAATTTCAAAAGTTCTTTATAAGTTTTAGGAAATACACCATTGCATTCCTTCACTATATATTTCGCAGAAAAATGCAAATTTCTTGCTCTAGAATAATAACCAAGCCCCTGCCAAAGTTTTAAAACATATTCCTCATCAGCATTAGCCAAATCCGAAACCGTTGGAAAAACCTCCATGAATTTACAGTAATAAGCAGTCCCTTGAGCTACTCTTGTCTGCTGCAGTATAATTTCTGACAACCAAACAGAGTACGGATTTTTACTTTTTCGCCATGGCAACTCCCTTCCTACAGACAAATACCACGATTCCAATAAGTTACAAAAAGACATAAAAAAAATATTTATGCAATGATACATTATTTATTGCATTAAATTTTAACGATTTAGCTTTTTGAAATTGATTAATTATCCTATATTTGCAGCCTTGAAAAATTATATCAACACATTAGAAATTAGAATAAGATGACAAAAGCAGATATTGTATCAATTATTTCAGACAAATCAGGTATTGAAAAAACAGATGTTTTAGCAACTGTTGAGGCATTTATGAGCGAGGTGAAAGAAGCTTTGGAGCAAGGAGATAATGTGTACTTAAGAGGTTTTGGTAGTTTTATCATCAAAACAAGAGCAGAAAAAACAGGAAGAAATATTTCTAAGAACACAACTATTAAAATTCCTGCACACAACATTCCTGCTTTTAAACCTGCAAAGACATTTGCAGAAGGAGTAAAAAACAATGTATTAGTAAAATAAATTACTGAACAAATTATTAACCAAATCTGTAAAAAAAATCAGATTTATAAATCAGAACAATTATGCCAAGTGGTAAAAAAAGAAAGAGAGCAAAGATCTCTACGCACAAACGAAAGAAAAGAGCAAGAGCTAATAGACACAAGAAAAAGTAATTATTAATTACTTTTTCTTGTTGCTAATAGCGGCAGCCGTTCATTGAAAAAAATGAAGTTTCAAGAAATTGAAATTTCACAAGGGTATTTACCCTGTATTAAATTTAATCCATCTATGTAAGAATTGATTCTTATGTAGTTAAAACTATTCGGAATGAAACTAGAATTGATTATACGTTCAAATTCATCTGATATTGATTTTGCTCTACTTAAAGATGGTAAACTTATTGAATTTAATAACGAAACAAACAATAATAAATTTTCAGTTGGAGACATCTTTGTAGCTAAAACTGGAAAGATATTATCTGGTCTAAACGCATCATTTGTCAATGTAGGATATCCAAAAGACGGATTTTTGCACTACCATGATCTTGGACCTCAAGTGAATTCGTTATCAAAATTCATGAAAAAAGTAAGTACAGGTAATTACAAAGATTACACTTTAAAAAACTTCCAATTTGAAAAAGACATTGAAAAAAATGGAAGTATTGATCAAGTTCTAAAAACAAAACAAAATGTACTTGTACAGATTGTAAAAGAACCCATATCGACAAAAGGCCCTAGAATTAGTTCAGAAATTTCTATTGCCGGAAGATATTTAGTTTTGGTACCGTTTTCTAAAAGAGTATCTGTTTCTCAAAAAATTGACGACCCGAAAGAAAAAGACCGTTTAAAGCGTCTTGCAAAAAGCATCAAACCTGCTGGATTCGGCGTCATTTTAAGGACCGTTGCTCAAGGAAAAAAAGTTGCTGAATTAGACAAAGACTTACAGAACTCATTAGAGCGTTGGAATGAAATGTGCGCTAAAATACCGAATGCTTCAACCCCAACAAAAGTATTGAGTGAACTGAACAGAGCATCCTCTATTCTTAGAGATGTTTTAAATGAATCTTTTACAAGTATCGTAACTAATGACGACACTTTGTTTGAAGAAATAAATGACTATTTACAAGAAATATATCCAGAAAAACAGTCTATCCTAAAAATGCACCAAGGGAAGTCTCCTATTTTTGAAAAATACGGAATAGAAAGACAAATAAAATCGGCATTTGGACAAACAGTTTCAATGAGCAAAGGTGCCTATTTGGTGATTGAACACACAGAGGCACTGCATGTTATTGATGTAAATAGCGGAAACCGATCTAACAAAGCAAATTCTCAAGAAGAAAATGCTTTAGAAGTAAACCTAATTGCTGCAACAGAAATTGCGCGTCAATTAAGATTACGTGACATGGGAGGTATTATTGTTGTAGATTTTATCGATTTACATTCTAATGAAAATCGACAAAAACTATACGATCATTTGAAAAAAGAAATGTCTTTCGACAGAACAAAACATAAAATACTCCCTCCTAGTAAATTTGGATTGATTCAAATTACAAGACAGAGAGTTCGTTCTGAAACAAATATCAAAACAAAAGAGCCAAACCCAAATGTAAATGGTGAAGTAGAAGCTCCTATTGTTATGGTAGACAAATTTAAAGTAGAACTAAATAGAATAATGGCAAGTAAGAATAGAAACAAAAATATTGTACTTAATGTGCATCCTTTTGTTGCTGCTTACCTGCAAAAAGGACTAATTTCTGAACAAATTAAATGGTTCTTAAAGTACAAAAAGTGGATCAAAGTATTACCAAGAGATGCTTATCAATATTTACAATATCGTTTCAAATTTGAGCGTTAGCAATAAATATTAGCAAATAATATATCTAAAAAAGCACCAAATCTTTATTGATTTGGTGCTTTTTTCATTTTACAACTTTACGTCTTTGGAACATTGTGCTATGGTTCCTTGACGACCTCGCAAAGCACCTTTTTTAATTTTAAAATTTTCAGTTTTAGTATCAAACAAAAAGACACTTGCCAACAATTCTTCATCCAAAGGAATCTCAAACATCGCCTTAAACCTGTCCTCCCTTAATACACCGCCGCTGGACCAATAATTTTCATAGCCTAATGATGTCGCTGTTAAAAGCATATTTTGAACTGCAGCAGCCGTGGCAGAGACATGTTCAATATTTATTGATTGTTTCACAAAATTTTTCTCTTCCGATGCCTCTGGCATCCAAGTAACTTGAATTACACTTTGCGCTGCCCGTAACATATCGATTATTTTACCCGCCGCAATACCATTATTCACCAAATAATCTGCTAATTTTCCGCAAACCGCTCCATCTAAAACATAAAATCGCCAAGGTGCAAGGGACGTTAACTCCTTATCAGCTGCTTTAGAATTCACATAATGAAATGGTGCTGCATTTCCCATTTCTAAAATTTCAGCCATATCACCGGAAATATCTCTTGAAATGGTGTTTGTTTTTGCCAAAACCTTTAAAGTTCTGCGCTTTTTTATTGCTTCTTGTACTTTCATATGTATATTATTCTTTCAAAATGCTATCTATTTCAGTAAGTGTTAAGGCATCAAATTTCAAACAATTCAATGCTTTAAGACTGTCTACTATTTGTGAGGGTTTACTTGCTCCTACTAACACAGAGGTGATACGTTTGTCGCGTAACAGCCAAGCAATAGCCATTTGAGCCAATGTCTGATCTCTCTCTTCAGCTATGAGGTTGAGCCTTCTCACTTTCTCCAAAACCTCATTTATTTGATTTTTTTTCAAATACCTTCCATCTTTGATCGCCCTTGAATCTATAGGAAATCCATTCAAATATTTACTGGTAAGCACCCCTTGACGTAATGGAGAAAATGCAATACCTCCCACACCATGATGTTTGAGAGTATCTAGTAAACCATCTTCAACCCACCGATCCAACATGTTATATCTAGGCTGATGAATCAAACAAGGCGTCCCTAAACCTGCTAATATCTCGAAAGCTTTTGCAGCTTCTTCTGCACGATAATTGGACAATCCAACATATAAAGCCTTTCCTTGTCGCACCAGATGATCTAAAGCTCCCATCGTTTCCTCCAAAGGAGTATTGGGGTCTGGTCTATGATGGTAAAAAATATCAACATAGTCAATATTCATTCTTTTTAAACTTTGATCCAAACTAGAAATCAAATATTTTCGTGAACCTAAATCTCCGTAAGGACCTGGCCACATATCATAGCCTGCTTTGGTAGAGATAATCAACTCATCTCTATATTGCTTAAAATCTTTATGCAAAATGTCTCCAAAATTGCTCTCGGCTCCTCCATAGGGAGGTCCATAATTATTTGCCAGATCAAAATGAGTAATTCCATTATCAAAAGCTGTATGTAAGATTTCTCTTGCGTTTTGAACATCGTCAGTAATGCTAAAATTATGCCACAAACCCAATGATATCGAGGGTAATAACAAACCGCTATTTCCTGTTCTTCTATAAATCATATTTTCATATCTAGAATCTTTGGCTTTATAGTTTTCTTCGTCTAATACATTAAAAGATGTCTTCATTGCGTCATATTTTAGCGAGGTAAACTTACTATTTTGATTTAAAATTATTCCTTCCTTTGGAATCTATTTACTTTTTAACTCTATTTCTTTATAAATATCAAATTATTTTAAAGACTAATGTACCGCTCTCGGCGACGGAGCCTATTGGTACCTCTATATTGTAATTCTATGTGTTAGCCATAAAAAAAGCGACTTAGAGAAGTCGCTTTTTTTGTGTTTTTTTAATAATGTTATGCCTTTCTCACACGTTCTGATGCCGCAATAACCTTTTCTTTCAAACTTTCTTTATACGCAACAATGGTATTCAAAACCTCTGGATTGGTAGCACCAATAATTTGAGCGGCCAAAATACCAGCATTTTTTGCTCCATCCAAAGCAACAGTAGCTACAGGTACTCCGCCTGGCATTTGCAAAATAGACAGTACTGAATCCCAACCATCAATTGAATTTCTAGACTTTACGGGTACCCCAATTACAGGTAACGGACTCATAGAAGCCACCATTCCAGGTAAATGTGCTGCCCCGCCGGCACCTGCGATAATTACAGAAACACCCCTTTTATGTGCATTTTTAGAAAAATCAACTAATTTTTCAGGTGTTCTATGTGCAGATACAATATCAACTTCATTTGCTATTCCAAATTCATTTAATACATCTATCGCATCCTGCATCACTGGAAGATCAGAATCACTTCCCATAATAATCGCTACTTTCATATTTATATATTTAATTCCTGATTAGGGTTATTTACTAATTACTCGAATCGTATTCTTTACTTTCTCTGCAACTTCTCTTGCAACTGCAATATCCTTATTTACAATCGTTACATGACCCATTTTTCTAAAAGGACGAGTTTCTTTTTTACCATAAATATGTGGTGTAACTCCTGCTAATTTAAGTACCTCTTCCATGTTTTCATAAAAAACACTTCCAGAGAAACCTTCCGCACCTACAAGGTTCACCATAATCCCCGCCATCTTACTATTTGTATGGCCTAAGGGCAAGTTTAATACGGTACGTAAGTGTTGTTCAAATTGATTTGTAAAAGAAGCTTCAATACTATAGTGGCCACTATTATGGGTTCGTGGCGCTACCTCGTTTACAATAATTTCATCGGCTTCTGTTTGGAACATTTCCACGGCTAACAAACCTACATGTTTAAATGATTCCGCGACCTTTAAAGCAATTTCATTTGCTTTTGCTGCCACAGCTTCTGAAATACGCGCAGGACAAATTACATATTCGACTTGATTGGCTTCTGGATGAAATTCCATTTCCACTACTGGGTAGGTTTTTACCTCACCACTGGCATTCCTAGCAACAATGACTGCCAATTCATTTTTAAATGGAATCAACTCTTCAGTAATACAGTCAGTATCTGTCAAGCCATTGATATCCTCTTGACTGCGTACAATCTTAACTCCCGTTCCATCGTAGCCAAACTGAGCAGATTTCCAAACAAATGGGAAATCAAAACTAGCTTGTTTTAATGCTTTTAAAGTATCAAATCTTTGATGTGGTGATGTGGGAATTCCCTTTTCTATATAAAAATCTTTTTGCTTTCCTTTGTGCTGAATAACTTCAATTACAGAAGGTTGCGGATACACTTTTACACCTTCATTTTCTAATTGATACAAAGCCTGAATATTTACATGCTCTATCTCAATAGTTAAAACATCCACCGTTTTACCGAAGTTATAAACCGTATCATAATCTAATAAATCTCCCACATGAAATTCATTGCAATGCGCTGCACAAGGAGCCTCCTTAGAGGAATCTAAAATAGCCGTATAAACATCGAACTTTTGAGTTTCTGCCAACAACATTTTACCAAGCTGCCCGCCTCCTAAAACGCCTAATTTAAAATCTGAAGAAAAGTATGTTTTCATGTGTGTAAAATTTGGCGTAAAAATAAGTATCTATTTTGAATTATCTAGACTTTAATTACTTGTTATTACAATTTTACTTCCATCACTAACGGCAATATATTGCCTCATCGCATACGTAATACCATCAACCTCTGTAGTTGGTGAGTGAATATTGTATTTAACCTCATCATCTCCGCATTGGGAAACGCAATGCCAATCATTAGGGTCAAATACCATCGGCTCAGAGCATGCATCTAAAGTCAAATGAGGAGAAGCCAATTCATAAGCTAAATAATAATTATCATTAGGATTTACAGCAAACACCAAGATACCTTTCAAACCACCATCAATAATTTTATATCCCAAGGGTTGGTTCAAACCTGAATTCAATCTAAGATTTACTTCCACTACAGGAATGTTGCCATTTGGCAATCTATCATTGTATTTAATTTCATCATCATAACAACTGCTCATAAATAAAGACAAACAAAGGGTGTAGAGATATTTATTCATCGTGTCTTGGGGTTTCGTAAAATTAGCCTGCAATTTACAAATAATTTGTATCTTTGTAAGGAATCTCATTGGCTTATAGTCGCAATGAGATTTTGTTTTTATAAAAAGAAAAAGTTATGAGTGATATTTCTTACTACTCTCCGGAAGGGTTAAAAAAATTAAAAGACGAATTAGAGCATTTAGAATCGGTTGAAAGACCAAGAGTAACCCAAGAAATTTCTGACGCTAGAGACAAAGGAGATTTGAGTGAAAATGCAGAATACCATGCAGCTAAAGAAGAGCAATCGCATTTGGAATTTAAAATTGCTAAATTAAAAAATGTTGTTGCAAATGCTAGAATATTAGACGAATCTCAATTAGACTTGTCAAAAATATTGATTCACTCAGTGGTGAAATTAAAAAACATTGCCAATAAAATGGAGTTTACGTATACCTTAGTAGCAGACTCTGAAACCGATATTAAAAACGGCAAACTGTCGGTGAATTCTCCAATAGGAAAAGGACTGTTAGGGAAGAAAAAAGGAGACATCGCAGAAGTTCAAGTTCCAAACGGAATTATGAAATTTGAAATTTTAGAAATTTCAAGGTAACCAAGGAATTAATTATTTCAGACAGCCCTTTTCATTCCTTGAAAAGGGCTGTGTATTTTAAATCTAAAACGACTTTATGGAAACCCTATTTACAAAAATAATCCGCCAAGAAATTCCATCATATAAAATCGCAGAAAACGAGTATTTTTATGCTTTTTTAGACATCCACCCAAACACAAAGGGACACACATTGGTCATTCCTAAAAAACCGGTAGACCGAATGTTTGATCTAGACGAGGAAACGTATACAAACTTATTTCTGTATGCAAAAAAAATTGCATCTGCCTTAGAAAAAGTAATTCCGTGTAACCGCATAGGAATGTCGGTCATTGGACTGGAAGTCCCTCATGCACACATCCACCTCATTCCATTAAACGAGATGCGTGACGCAAATTTTTCTGCTCCTAAAACAAAAATGACTCCAAAGGAATTCGAAATACTGGCGCTAAAAATAACAAAGGCATTAGAATCTTAAACAGGCAATTGAATTTCAAATACAGACCCTTTTTGTAATTCGGATTTTTTTACAAATATTTTACCCATGTGGTAATCTTCTACAATTCTTTTAGATAAAGAAAGCCCAAGACCCCATCCTCTTTTTTTAGTCGTAAAACCTGGAGTGAAAATTTTCTTAAATTGTTTTTTAGGAATCCCCTTTCCGGTATCTTTTACGCAAATGAATATTTTATCTCCAACTTTCCTTAGAAGGATGGATAGGGTTCCTTTACCTGCCATGGCATCAATAGCGTTTTTTATCAAATTCTCTAACACCCAAGTAAACAATTGCTCGCTCACATCTATAACGGCTTCTGTTTCTTGGCTATCAAATATAAATACGATATTTTTCGAGGATCGAGACTCAAAATATGCAAGTGTCTTTTTTAGTATGGGCAAGACATCTAAGGACAATTTTTCAGGAACGGATCCGATTTTCGAGAATCTCTCAGCAATAATATTTAACCGAGTGATATCTTTTTCGAGTTCCGGAACAATCAGCGGGACGGAATTATCAAGCTTCATTAATTCGATCCATCCCATCAAAGAAGACAGGGGGGTTCCTATTTGATGGGCGGTTTCTTTGGCCATTCCAACCCATAATTTATTCTGCTCTGAAATTTTATTGGATCTCAATGCCAAATAAATCACTCCCGAAAAAAACACCAATGTTAGCACTAGCAACAACGGATAATACTGTAGGCGTGTCAACAAATCTGAATCTTTGTAATAAATATGGTACTTTTTATTTTCCAGATAATCAATTACAATGGGACTATTTTCTTTCTTCATTATCTCCAACTGTTCAATGAGAAAAGAACTGTTTTTCATCTTTAGGGAATCTAAATTTCTACTCATAACAATTACATCCAATTCATTTGTTACAATCATTGGAATGTCATGATTACTTTCAATCACCTTTGCTTCTAAAGAAAAATCTTGATTTAGGTTATTTGTTCCAAACCTATCATAAGCTTTGGCCAATATCTCCATTTTTGACCTTTCATTATACTTAAATCTCTTCGAGAAATCGTAATTATTCCATAATACCGAAACGACAATAACAAAAGAAATTAGAATAATAATATGTTTGTAATACTTCTTTCTATTCATCACATTTTGAATTTCATTAACGCACTAACAAGAACGACAAAATTAAGCGATATTGTACATCTTTTTTTATCGATTTATATTCCCTTGTAAATGTTGATAAGTTATCACAACACCCATAAAAAAAAACTAACTAAAACGATAAAATATTATAAATTTGTAGCACTCATTTTTAGGGTCCCGATAGAAAAACTAATTTAATTTATAAGAAAATGCAAGTAACAGGAAAGATTAAGTTGATCAATGCAGAGCAAACATTTGGAAGCAACGGATTTAGAAAACGTGAATTAGTTGTCACTACTGAAGAGCAATATCCACAATCTATTTTGGTTGAATTTGTTCAAGATAAATGTGACTTACTGAACAATTTCGCTCTAGGTCAAGACGTAACTGTATCCATAAATTTAAGAGGTAGAGAATGGGTTAATCCACAAGGAGAAACTAAATATTTTAATTCTATACAAGGATGGAGAATTGAAGCAGTTCAAACTGAAGCGCCATCTGCAACTGGAGGTTCTTTCGAAACTACTAGTGCACCGATAGCTGGTAACGACGAACCGGATGATCTACCCTTCTAATATAATTTTAGTTATAAAAAGAGGCTGTCTATAAAGACAGCCTCTTTTTTTGGTCGAAACATCACAAGAATTTAGAAATCCTTTAGCAGAGAATATCAAAAAACTTATATTTGCACAAAAATTAGCACAACATGCACTACAAAAGAATATTGTTAAAACTTAGCGGTGAATCTCTCATGGGAAAAAACCAATATGGTATTGACCCTACCAGACTCGCTGAATACGCTCAAGAAATAAAAGCAATTGTAGAAAAAGGAATTCAGGTGGCCATCGTTATTGGTGGAGGAAATATTTTTAGAGGTGTTGCGGGTGCCAGCAATGGTATGGATCGAGTACAAGGAGACTATATGGGCATGCTTGCAACGTGTATCAATGGTTTGGCTTTGCAAAGTGCTATTGAATCTGCGGGTGTTAGCACGCGATTGCAGACAGCTATAAAAATGGAACAACTAGCCGAACCTTACATCAAAAGAAAAGCGGTGAGACACTTAGAAAAAGGACGTGTTGTTATTTTTGGAGCTGGAACCGGAAACCCATATTTCACAACCGATACGGCGGCAGTACTAAGAGCTATTGAAGTATCCGCTGATGTTATCTTAAAAGGAACTCGCGTAGACGGAATTTACTCCGCAGACCCAGAAAAAGATTCCACTGCAATTAAATTTGACCACATAACACATCAAAGTGTTCTTGACAAAGGATTAAAAATAATGGACCTAACTGCATTTACCTTGAGTCAAGAAAATAATTTGCCTATTATTGTATTTGACATGGATACTGAAGGAAATTTGCAAAAATTACTTTCAGGAGAAAAGATAGGAACTGTAGTTTCAGACCAACAATAAGCGGAATAATATAATTACTCATTATGAACGAAGAAATAGAATTTATCATTGATAGTGCTAAAGAACAAATGAACAGTGCTGTGGATCACTTACTTAAAGAATTCAGTAATATTAGGGCAGGAAAAGCAAGTCCAGGAATGTTAGGAAGTGTGATGGTTGATTATTATGGCGCTCAAACCAAACTGAGTCAGGTAGCCAATGTAAACACACCAGATGGAAGAACAATCACGGTTCAACCTTGGGAAAAACAATTAATTCCTGAAATTGAAAAAGGTATTTTAATTGCGAATTTAGGGTTCAACCCAATGAACAATGGTGAAAGTATTATCATTAATGTTCCTGCACTTACAGAGGAAAGAAGACGTGAATTGTCTAAAATAGCCAAAGCTGCTGCCGAACACGCCAAAGTGAGTGTTAGAAATGCACGTAAAGAGGCAAATAACGAAATTAAGAAAGCGGATATCTCTGACGACGAAAAGAAAAATTCCGAAGCAGACATTCAAACCTTAACAGATTCTTACATCAAAAAAATTGATGACGTCTATACTGTAAAAGATGGAGAAATCATGAAAGTATAAATGCCATTCATACGAATAAAAAAAGTCACCAATCGGTGACTTTTTTTATGTCTATTTAAATACTATATAGACTCTGCTTTACTGTAAGGGTTATTTTAGATCTTTTTTTTCGCTTTCCTAGTCCGTTTGTGCAGCTTAAAAATACGATCCGAGTAATACGCCTTTAATTCCTCTAAAAAATCCATTGGATTCTCATATGTTGTTAACACAATATAGGTTTGCTTCTTCTTAAAAGCTCTCAGCTCTAGAGTGACTTTTTGATATTGAATTTCCAAATATTCATTCGGATCAATATCCGATTTTAACGATCCGCGATGCTCTAATTCGACTAAACTTCCACTCATTACATAGGCATGGAACGCTTGTAACTCCTCAAAACGCCCATTTTTATAAAGATCTATTAACTGACTTGCTGCATCGGTAGCTATATCCTTTTGGTCACTGTCGATAGAAAATTTATCCGGATGCACACAAATCATTGCTTCTCTATACAACGCTTTTCTCTGCTTTTTCTCATAATCCGTTTCCACATCTTCATCGTTTCTTACAACTCGCAAAGACTCTTGTTGCACAAAATTTTTACCTTTTTGTTTTTGTAGAAACCGTTTTACTTTCTTTGCTTTTTGTAGTTGTTTGTAAAGACTTGTCAATTCTTGTACCTCAACAATTTGACTCTCTAATGCTGTTATCAATTCCTTTTCGAAAGGAAAAACCATCCGCTCAAGTCTTTCCAGTTCTTTTGTTTTTAAAGCAATTTTATTCTTTAAAAGATCCCGATTTGCGTGCGTGTCAGAAGGAAGATTATTTGTCATCATTTTTTTGTGTGAAAAATTACTACGTCATCTGCTGTATGAAAAGGGTTTCTAATCATGAAATGTAAAAAACTACATTTCCATAAAAACAGAATTCTCTTAGCTTTCAGGGTATGCCTTTACCTAAAATTTAGAATTTCACATTTACTAAAAGACACATAATATACCAGCGAGTAGTCAAGAGACACCGACGAGTGGTTTGTATCATGGTTTGTATTTTATCGGCAGGTGCACCACTTTTTTCGTCTCGAAAAAGTCCTCTTCAAAATAGTCAGAAAGATTGTATAATGTGGTACTTGTAAAAACAGAAAGTTCTTCTGTTAAGTCTCCCCCCTTAAGGTACAAAATACCATTTCGCAATTCATGTTTTTGCTTTTTGGCAACTTTTTTACGAACCCACTTCACAAAATCAGGCATTGCAGTGACGGCCCTACTGACAATAAAATCGTACTCTCCTTTTACCTTTTCGGCACGCATATGATCTGCCTTCAAATTTGTCAAACCTAAAGCTTCAGAAACGCCTTCTACAACTTTTATTTTTTTCCCAATAGAATCCACCAAATGAAACTGTGTTTCTGGAAAAAGTATCGCCAAAGGGATTCCAGGAAAACCTCCTCCCGTACCTACATCCAAAACTTTAGATCCTGGAACGAATTTTTGAACTTTCGCAATTCCGATAGAATGCAAGACATGACGTAAATATAACTCGTCGATATCTTTACGTGAAATTACGTTAATTTTAGAATTCCATTCTTTATACAACTGCTCCAATTTCCCGAATTGACTGACTTGAAACTCTGAAAGTTCTGGAAAATACTTTTTTATAATTTTCATAATCTCAATAATTAGTAGGCAAAAGTAACATCTTTTAAGTGTATTTTGCGATATTATTATGAAATAATAAATTCTTTTGACCTAAAAAATCTTTATTTTTGCATCTTGATGAGGAAACCTATGGAACAAATAAAATTTGCTAGAATCGACAATGCAAAATTTTTTAAAACGTTAAATAAAAAAGTTAACCGCTATTTTAAAGAAAATAAAATTGCCAAAACCGGTAATTGGAAACTCTATTCTAAAGCGATTCTTATGTTTGCTTTGTTTTTGGGACCATACATCACCATACTTACCGTTAGTTTACCAGAATGGATGATGTTAGCAGGTATCATTCTGAGCGGTATTGGCATGGCTGGTGTTGGAATGAATGTAATGCACGATAGCAATCATGAGTCTTTTTCAAGCAAGAAATGGGTAAACAAGCTCATGGGGAGTAGTATGTATATACTTGCTGGAAACGTGTATAATTGGAAAGTACAACACAATGTATTGCATCATACCTTTACGAATGTGAAGGGTCATGATGAAGATATTGACGCAGGAAGAATTATACGGTTTTCAAAACACTCTAAATGGCTGAAGATACATCACTTACAAAGATTTTATTCGGTTTTTGTATATGGACTTCTAACAATTAATTGGGCGATTACTACAGATTTTAAACAAACTAAACGTTATTTAAAAAAGAAACTCTCTTATGGCGATTTTCCAAATCCTACGAGACAGTGGACTATTTTGATTGTCACAAAAATATTGTACTATGCCTTTTGGGTTGTCTTACCATTGCTTGTTTTAGACATTACATGGTGGAAAGTTTTGATAGGTTTCCTTGCAATGCACTACACAGCAGGTCTTATCCTAAGCTTAGTATTTCAGCTCGCACATGTTGTTCCTAATACAGATATGCCACTCCCAAACAAAGAAGGAAATCTAGAACACACCTGGGCAATCCATCAATTACACACTACTTCAAATTTTGCTCCAAACAATAAATTTGTTTCATTCTATACAGGAGGGCTAAACCATCAAGTAGAACATCATATTTTTCCCCATATTTCACATATACATTATGAGAAATTAGCAAAATTAGTAAAAGAAACAACTAAGGAATTTAATTTACCTTATTACGAATACAAAACAATGACTAAAGCATTGAAAGAACACTTTCACCAACTGAAGACATTAGGAATAAATCCAGCATACCATTAATTAAATATTGAAGGTTCAACATATTCAAAAATTATAAAAACCAACTTTTATTAAAAATGAAGCAATTATCAAATAGAATTAACAGCTTACCAACATCTGCAACTTTAGCAATGGCTGCTAAAGCGAGAGAATTGAAAGAACAAGGAAAGGATATCATTAGTTTAAGTTTAGGAGAACCAGACTTCAACACACCTGAATTTATAAAAGACGCAGCCATTCAAGCAGTGAATGACAATTACAACTCTTATAGTCCTGTTAACGGATATTTAGATTTACGCGAATCAATTTGCAAAAAATTTAAAAGAGATAATAATTTATCATACAATCCAAACCAAGTTGTTGTTTCAACAGGAGCAAAACAATCTATAGCAAATATTGCACAAGTACTTTTAAACCCTGGAGATGAAGTTTTATTGCCAGCTCCATACTGGGTAAGCTACTCAGCAATTTCTGTACTATCAGAAGCAACATATGTAGAGATTCCTTCTTCAATTGATACAGATTTTAAAATTACTCCTGAACAATTAGAAGCCGCAATTACTCCTAAATCTAAATTGATATTTTTCAACTCTCCAAACAACCCGAGTGGAACTGTATATTCTGAAGAGGAATACAGAGCACTAGCGAAGGTCTTAGAGAAATACCCTCATATTTATGTGGTATCAGATGAAATCTACGAGCACATAAATTACGGGGCAGGAAACTTTAGTTTTGCTGCTATTGAAAGCATGTATGACAGAACGATTACTGTAAATGGAGTAGCAAAAGCATTTGCGATGACAGGTTGGAGAATTGGATATATTGGAGCACCGGAATGGATTGCCAAAGCATGTAACAAACTTCAAGGGCAAATTACTTCTGGAGCCAACTGTATTGCTCAAAGAGCTACAATTACGGCTCTTGATGCACCGGTAACTAAAATTGGTTACATGGTTGATGAATTCCACAAGAGAAGAGATATTGTTTTGGACCAATTGGGAAAAGTTAAAGGATTTAAATTAAATATTCCTGAAGGAGCATTTTATGTATTTCCAAATATTTCACATTTCTTTGGAAAAACATTGAGAGGAAACAAAATAGAAACTGCTTCAGATTTTTCTATGTTCTTACTAGAACATGCCAACGTCGCTACCGTAACAGGAGAGGCTTTTGGAGCACCGAATTGTATTCGTATGTCCTATGCAGCATCTGAAGAACAGTTAATAGAGGCAATTGAAAGAATAAAAAGAGCTCTTGTATAAACGCCTTTCCTAATGTATAAGAAACTCGTTACTTCATCGTAACGAGTTTTTTTGTTTTTAACATTTGACAAAAACTAAAATACAACACCCTAAGAAACACAAATCATGAATTGAGACGATTCTTCGAAAAAAAACACAACCATTCTTTTGTTATATTTGTGAAAACACATCTTAAAGAAATGCAATATAACCTCATAGTAACACTCCTATTCCTTTTTACTATTAGCTGCAAGCATCAGCCTAAAAAAGAAAAAAAAACGCACAAATACACCAACCAACTTATCCATGAAACCAGTCCGTATCTTTTACAGCATGCGCACAACCCCGTAAATTGGTATGCATGGAACGACGAGACTTTAGCCTTGGCGAAAAAGGAAAATAAATTAATACTTCTATCGATAGGATATGCTGCCTGTCACTGGTGCCATGTAATGGAACACGAAAGTTTTGAAAATGATACTGTTGCTAAAATTATGAATGAAAATTTTATCAATATTAAAATTGACAGAGAAGAAAGACCCGATATTGATCAGCTATACATGACAGCTGTACAACTATTAACGCAAAGTGGTGGCTGGCCATTAAACTGCATTGCACTCCCAAATGGAAAACCTTTTTGGGGAGGGACGTATTTCCCAAAAAACGAATGGATAAATAATCTAACTCAAATTGCTGTATTGTATAAAAAAGATCCTCAGAAAATAATTCAGTATGCTGAAAACTTAACAAAAGGAATTAAAGACGCTGAAATTATTTCTTTAAACACAAAAACATCACACTATTCAAAAGACACGATAGAGCATACGGTCATTACATGGTCTGAACAATTCGACAGAGAGTTAGGGGGGGCTAAGCGAGCACCAAAATTCCCAATGCCAAACAATTATCAATTCTTATTAAGGTATGCTACACAAACCAACAACTCAGAACTAAAAAAACATGTGTATACTACCCTAAACAAAATGGCTCTTGGTGGAGTTTTTGATCAAGTTGGTGGTGGTTTTTCAAGGTATTCCACGGATGAATATTGGCACATTCCTCACTTTGAAAAAATGTTATACGATAATGCACAACTAGTAAGTCTATATGCTGATGCGTATTTAATTTCTAAGAACAAGCTATATAAAGAAATCGTGTACCGAACTTTGGATTTTATCGAACGAGAATTGACCCATGAAAATGGAGCATTCTATTCTTCATTAGATGCGGATAGTAATAACCAACTAAATGAACTTGAAGAAGGAGCTTATTATGCTTGGACAAAAAAAGACTTGAAAGCGATAATTGGAAACGACTACAACCTATTTTCCGAATATTACAACATCAACACCTATGGTTTTTGGGAGAAAGACAAATACCATTTAATTAAAAATTTAGACAATCCAACATTTTCATCAACACACAATATAGCACTAAAAGAATTAGACCAGAAGGTCCTTAACTGGCAAAAAAAACTCTTACAAGAAAGAAGTAAAAGAGAGCGTCCAAGACTTGATGACAAATCACTCACCTCATGGAACGCTCTTATGTTAAAAGGATATATAGATGCGTATCGGGTCTTTAATGAACCTCATTTTTTAGAAATCGCACTAAAAAACGCTAATTTTATTAAAAACAAACAGCTCAGAGAAGATGGAGGGTTGAATCATAATTATAAAAACGGAACAAGTAACATCAATGGCTACCTTGAGGATTATGCCACAGTTATTGAAGCTTATATTGCTTTGTATGAAACAACCTTAGACGAAAATTGGTTAAACATCTCTAAAAATTTAACTGATTATTGTTTCAAACACTTCTACAACTCCGATATAAAGATGTTTTATTTCACTTCGGACAAAGACAGAAACCTTATTGCCAGAAAAATGGAAATTACAGACAATGTAATTCCTGCATCCAATTCAATTCTTGCAAACTGTCTGTTTAAACTTGGACGCTACTTTGAAAACAATCATTTTAAGAACATTAGCAAACAAATGCTGAACAACGTCGTAAATGACATATCTGCTTACCCTTCTGGGTATTCAAATTGGCTGCAGTTGTATAGTAACTTGACAACTAATTTTTATGAAATTGCGGTAATTGGGAAGGAGGCTAACAAAAAAATAAAAGAATTAAATCAGTTTTACATTCCGAACAAAATAATAGCAGGAAGTATTGTCAAAAGTCAAGCCCCTTTGTTAAAAAATCGGTTTTCGGAAACTGAAACATTGCTTTATATTTGCATTGAAGGCACCTGTAAATTACCTGTATCCTCAGTAAAAAAAGCTAGAAATCAAATAAAAAGTAACTACTAATAGAGATCTTAAGCAATGGGTTCACCCTTTTGGTATCTTTAATTCATTTTTATTTTCTGTATTTAGAAATGGTTTTACGGACCCAACCTAGAGGACTGAAAACCTTTAAACATGACCAAAATTTTGCCGAAAAAAAAGTCTTTGCTGCAAACCTAGGGCTCTATAATGGTTTTTCAGCCTCTGGAATCCTCTAGTCATGGATTGTAGAAAATCATTCTTTAGTGTTATTTTTTCTTTCATGTGTGCTAATCTCGGGAATACATGGAAGCCTCAGTCTAAAAAGAACATCTATATTTAACATCCAATCAATCCCCGAAATTTTGGGGATTTTATCTATTTTTATCAACACACTTTAATTACAAAATGAACGAATTAGAAGATTTATCATAAAGACATCAGTCAGATTGACTATGGACAATACAAAGAACAAGTAATTGGATTAGGAGTACTAAAAACCATCCATCAACCTTAAAAAAATCTGCACCTTCCATTTCTGTAACTGAATTAGGGGATAGTTCTGTAAACCATAGCGTAAGACCATGGGCAAAACCAGAAGATTATTGGACCGTTTATTTTGAATGTATAGAAGCATTAGACAAAGCAAATATAAACATCCCATTCCCAAAGAGCGACAACCATATGATTTCTGAGACTTAAAAGGCATTTAAACCTCATTCGTCTTTTAGTCTATTGGGTCTAAAAAATAAAAAATCCGCTTGTAGCCAAGCGGATTTTTTTTATTTCTGTCTAAAATAAATCGTAATGGGAACTCCTTTAAAATCATAGATTTCTCGCATCTTATTTTCTAAATATCTCCTGTAGGGTTCTCTTACATATTGCGGTAAATTTGCAAAGAATGCAAACTGAGGAGTATGCGTAGGTAACTGCATACAATACTTAATTTTAACAAACTTACCTTTGATAGCTGGAGGAGTATACTGTG
>Ga0233426_10001392_pt1 | contig 22423 bp, 18 predicted proteins | sample SI_118_April2016_6_FD_179875 | JGI IMG/M metagenome (GOLD analysis project Ga0233426, IMG submission 179875) | Seawater microbial communities from Saanich Inlet, British Columbia, Canada - SI_118_April2016_10_MG | ecosystem: Environmental > Aquatic > Marine > Inlet | place: Canada: British...
CAAGGGTTTCTCCTAAAGACGCCAGATCATATCATCCTTGTTGATGCCTGTGTGGGCAACGATAAATCTATTCCAAGCACACCTGCATGGCATCAGCGTCAGGGCACGCGTTTTATGGATGCGCTTGGCGCGGCGGGGATTACTGTGGATGATGTAGATTACGTGCTGTGTACGCATTTACATGTAGATCATGTGGGCTGGAACACACGGTTGATTGACGGGCGTTGGGTGCCAACATTCCCGAACGCGCGCTATTTATTGCCAGCACAAGACGATGACTTTTTCAGCGCGAACGCAGGTAAAACTTATGAAGAAAGCGTGTTGCCTGTGGTCGAGGCTGATCAGTCAGAACGTGTCAGCGCGGGCCATATGCTGGGCGATTTCGTCACCTTGATCGCAACGCCAGGTCATTCACCGGGGCATGTGTCTGTGTTGATTAAAGACAATGATGCAGAAGCAATCATCACTGGCGATGCCTTGCACACAACCGCCCAATGCGCACATCCGGAGTGGCACTTTACATACGATATGGACGGCGCGCAGGCTGTCGCGTCGCGCAAACATCTTTTGGGCACAGCGGCAGAGCGTAACCAACGCGTGCTTGGAAGTCACTTTGCTTTGCCATCCATTGGTCGCGTGCGCGCCAAAGGTGATGTGTTTGAGTGGGACGCCGATTAATTTCGAATTATTTTCCAAGGATTGACGTAGCACGCGCGTCCTATGATCGTAATGCGCATGAACACAGGTGATAAAGAGCTGGCCTTGGCAGCAGCAGGCGGGGATGCACGAGCCTTCGCGCTTTTGCTGGAACGGTCTTATGATCGCCTCTTTGGTCTGTGTTTTCGCCTTATGGGATCGCAGGCAGATGCAGAAGATCTGTGCCAAGACATCTGCGCAGCACTTCCTGCCAAGTTGACCCGTTTCGAGGGGGGATCTGCCTTTTCAACATGGCTGTACCGTGTGGCTGTGAATGCGGCCCATGATCGGCGCCGCCGTGCGGTGACACGCTCGAAAGCGGCGCAAGGTTGGGGTGATTGGGAAGTGAACCGAACGGAGGCCAACAAAGAACAGGCCGAGGCGCAGGATTGGCTAACGACAGCAATCGGCACGCTGCCAGATGATTTGCGCGACACGGTTGCATTGGTCATGGATGACATGAACCACAGTGAAGTGGGCGAGGTTCTGGGGGTGTCTGAGGGCACGGTCAGTTGGCGCATGAGTGAGGTCAAAAAGCACCTCAAAGTGATCAAGGAGAGCGAGCAATGAGCGATGATCTAGACGATCTCAAGTACGCCTTTACGCGCGCAACACCCGCGCCTGATGCAAAGCGGCGCGCTGAAAATCTGGCACTGGCCCAAGAAAATTTTGCAACGCGCCAAGGATCCATGGACGCGGCACGTCCTATACATGACGCCCCAAAAGCGGGCGGGTTTGTAAAAGGAATACGTGCTATGTTTGATGCTTTATCCTCAAAGGCAGGTTTGACGGCGACGACGGCTTTGGCCGCTTTTGGCCTTGTGATGATTGTCCCTGTGCTGCGTGAAGGCCCGACAGATATCTTTGCACCTCAACCCGCAGTGATGATCGAAGCGCCTGTGGTCATGGATGATCTACGCGCTGAGCCTATGGTTGAAATGACAGCGGGTGCAGTTGCACAAGATCCCTCTCCAGTCGCTGCGCCCGAACCACGCATGATGAGCAAGCAAGCAAGCCGAATGCGCGCAGCGCCTGTTGCTGGGATAATCGCCGGCGCGCCATTGGTTCTGCCTGAGGCAGATACCGAAGCGTTTTCGTCAGCACCTGAGAACACGCTGAAAGTGACAAGTGAGACGCCTGTGTCGACCTTTTCTGTTGATGTGGATACGGCCAGCTATGCGATCGTGCGTTCGTCTTTGATGAACGGCCAATTACCACCTGCCGGGGCCGTGCGGATCGAGGAAATGGTGAACTATTTCCCCTATGGATACGCTGCACCAGAGCAGGGCGCATTCGCGACATCGCTGGCGATGATGCAGACGCCTTGGAATGAAAACACCCAACTTTTGCGCATCGCGTTGCAAGGCGAAATGCCAGAGGTCGACGCGCGCCCTGCGCTGAATTTGGTTTTTTTGATTGATACATCGGGGTCGATGAACCAGCCTGACAAACTGCCGTTGCTGAAACAATCTTTGCGCTTGATGCTGGGCCAATTGCGCCCAGAGGATCAGGTGGCGATTGTTGCATATGCAGGCAGTGCGGGGCAGGTTTTGGAACCTACGGCTGCCTCTGAGCGCGACACGATCCTTGGTGCGCTAGATCGCTTGTCCGCAGGTGGTGGTACCAATGGGCAAGCGGGTTTGCAGCAGGCCTATGCGCTGGCAGACAAGATGCAAGATGAGGGTGAAGTCAGTCGCGTTTTGCTGGCCACGGATGGTGATTTCAATGTGGGCCTTAGCAATCCTGATGCGCTGAAAGACTATATCGCCAACAAGCGGGACAGCGGAACATTCCTATCGGTTCTTGGCTTTGGTCGGGGCAATCTGGATGACGCCACAATGCAAGCGCTGGCGCAGAACGGGAACGGGCAGGCGGCCTATATTGATAGCCTGCCAGAGGCGCAAAAGGTGCTTGTGGATCAACTGACAGGTGCGTTGTTTCCGATTGCGAGTGATGTGAAAATACAGGTGGAATTTAATCCTGCCACCGTCTCTGAATACCGTCTTATTGGCTATGAAACCCGTGCGCTGCGTCGTGAGGATTTCAACAATGACAAGGTGGATGCGGGCGATATTGGTGCGGGCCATCAAGTGACGGCACTGTATGAAATTACGCCTGTTGGCGCGCAAGGCCAAGTGGATGCGCTGCGCTACGGCGAAGGTGTTGCAGGCGGGGGCGAGGGAGAACTTGGCTATCTAAAGCTGCGCTATAAAACGCCGGGTGACGCCGACAGCCAGTTGGTTGAACGTGCTATTCTGACGGACCTTGAAGCGGACGCAGACCTTGAATTCGCAGCCTCTATCGCGGGGTTTGGTGAACTTTTGCGCGGCAGCGAACGTCTGAACAACTGGACTTTTAGCGACGCTGTGACCCTTGCCACACGCGCACGCGGTGATGATGCGTTTGGGTATCGCGCAGAAGCGATCAAACTGATGCGCCTTGCCGCGTCGCTGAATCAGTAGAACGGAAAAAAGGCCCGAGTGGGAGGAGCTCGGGCCTTTAGTCTTTCGTCGTCTGGGTGAGACGTTAATTAACGGCTTTGGCCTCAACCACATCCTTGGTCACGCTGTTGGCGCGCGCGATTTCGATCTGGCGCGGCTTTAGCGCTTCGGGCACTTCACGCGTCAGTTCGATGTGAAGCATGCCATCTTCATGGCTCGCTCCCGTTACGCGCACGTGGTCTGCTAAGTGAAAGCGACGCTCGAACGCGCGGGTCGCGATGCCACGGTGCAGGTAGCTACGTTCCACGTCGTCCTCAGCCTTGCGCGCGGTGACAAGTAGCGCGCCTTCTTTCACTTCAACCGATAGATCAGCGTCAGAGAAACCCGCAACCGCGATCGAGATCCGATAGCCGTCATCGGACGTCTTTTCGATGTTATAAGGGGGGTATGCGTTGGCGCTGACATCCTTGGACATTACGCGGTCCATCATGTCTGCAATTTGGTCAAAACCAATTGTTGCGCGGTGCATAGGTGCAAAATCAAAAGTTCTCATGGGTCATCCTCACGTGAGCAATAACAATATGTAATGGCCTTCCCATTCGGGACCGACCGGTGAGCGCAGCCCATCATTGGCGCTGCGATAAAATAGATTTGGGAAGGGTTCAGATCGGTTTCAAGACCTGCTGCGCAGATCTGGTGAAAATCAGTCGCCGACGCGTACAAAACGCGCTTGCGACGTTGCGCGCGCACTTTTCAAACCGACGTTGCCTTGTTGTGTTGGGGTCATACGACGGATGGGCGCTGAACGGATCGTTCGTTTCAAAGCCGCCACGCGCGTTACCAGTTCCATGCCGTATGCCACGCGCTTACCGCTTTGTGTGCCGATGGCAGAGGTGAGCGCAAAAATGCGATAGCGCCCATTCTCTGCAGCGAAAATTGCAGATCCGGACGATCCATAGGTGACATCGCAGTCCATCACGATCAGGCCGCCATTGCGGTTCAAAATGTTGCATCCCCGCTGCCAAGACATGCGTTCTTTGCGCCCGCGTCCATAGGACACGACGCTGACAGGCCCACCGATTTCGCCGCCAGAATGTAGGGCAAAGGGATCTGCAATAGAACTGGGGATAGGATCGGCCAGCAAGATCAACGCAATATCGGATAGCACGCGCGTGCGGGTCAGTTTGCCAGGGGAATAGGCGGGGTCAACAGCAATGCGGTATGCGGGCCGTTCTGCAAGCGCCTTACCGTCCGTTAAAGCGGCGCGGAACGTAAGATCGTTGGTTTGGTAGGGCAGGCCGGTCTTTTTGTTGTAAACGCAATGTGCTGCCGTGAGAACCAAGTCCGATGCGATCAAAGTTGCGCTGCAATATCCATTCGGATTATCCAAGCGGCCCACGGCTTCCAACCCTAGAAAATCACCCCGTTGGGTCAATGCATTCAGCGATGTGCTTTGTTGGCCAAGTGCGGCGAAGGGTGTCAGAATGAGGCAAGCGATAAGGGCGAAATACTTCATGGCTTAACAAATTTTGCACCGGAAATACCACGTCCTTGCGTGTTCGCAGCATTACGGCTTTCTTCTGTTCCAACCACGCTAAAGCGTCCGCGCCCAGCGGCCAGTTCCGCACGAAGGCGCGCAAGCGGTCCCTCCAAGGCTGTTCCAAGTGAAACAGGCGTCCCTTGCACTTCGGCCTTGGCAGAGACGACGGAAACGATTTTGGCGGTGCCCTTGTCGATACTAAAAATCGGTGCGCCGGATGAGCCGAAATTCACATCGCACGACATGATCAAAACACCTTTTTGGCGGGCCATGACGTGGCATGTTTCTTGGAATGAGGGTGCTTCTGAGCGGTCCAATGCGTAGGACACAATGCCGATCTTGTCGCCTTTTGCGGGGCGTTCAGCGGTTTCAAAGGGGATGACAGTCGTGTTGCGAATAGGGCGATCCAGTTCAACCAAGGCTAAATCATTGCGGACACGCTCTGTCGTCGCAGTGCCGTCATAGATGTAGTCAGGATGAACAACCGCACGACGCACTTGGCGATATGCAGAGGCCCGACCATCGCGCCACCCTGCGCGAAATTCCATAGTTTCGTGGTCAACGCGTTTACCGGAGTCACGATCAAACAAACAATGCGCAGCCGTCAGCACCAAATCAGGCGCGATCAAAGCACCTGTGCAAAACCCTTTTCCGGCCACATCGATACGTCCCACGGCTTCCCATCCGCGCGATTCATCGCCGGTGTTCAACCGTTTCAGACCACTCGATTGTGCACTCGCACTGCTGGAAAAGGCCAAGGCCCAAAAGATCAAAAATAAGACCCGCGTCATGCCGTCTCCAATACGTTACGATGCGTATAGACGAACCTTTGGGCCAGATTAAGGCAATCAGCGTAAATTCGGAATTTTTGATACGGTCTGATCAGCGTCCATTTTGGACGGGCGCGGCCCACCTGTCGCCCAATCCAAAAGCTCGACAGTGTGAACGACTGGAATCCCCGCCGCAGACCCAATTTGCATCATGCAGCCGATGTTGCCCGCTGCGATCACATCAGGATTTTTGGCCATAAGTGTCGTGACCTTGCGCTCTTTCAGTTGCGCAGAAATTTCGGGCTGCATCAGGTTGTATGTGCCCGCAGATCCACAACAAAGGTGACTGTCCTTGGGTTCGACAACTGTGAAACCAGCGCGCTTTAGCAGATCTTTCGGGGCAGATTTGATTTGCTGGCCGTGTTGCAAGGAACAGGCCGCGTGATAGGCAATTGTCATGTCTGGCGCACCCCCTTGGGGTAGATCAAGGTCTTTCAGAACTTCGCTTACGTCTTTTGCGATCGCTGCAACGCGCTTTGCATCAGCCTCGATTGGATCGCCTGCAAACATGTTTCCGTAATCTTTGATCGTTGTTCCGCAGCCTGAGGTGTTGATCACAATGGCATCTAGCCCATCACCGTCCATTTCCGCCGTCCATGCGGTAATGTTGGCCGCCGCCGCCGCGTGGCTTTCGCTTTGCTTGCCCATGTGATGGGTCAGCGCGCCGCAACAGCCTTGTCCTTTGGCAACGACAACCTCGCAGCCTAGGCGCGTCATCAAGCGGATCGTGGCATCGTTGATATCTGTATCCAGCGCTTTTTGCGCACAGCCTGTCATCAAAGCGACGCGCTTTTTGCGGGGTGCGATGGGCGCAAAGCTTTGGGGATCATCGTTGCGGCTAACGGGCGGAACCTGTTTCGGGGCCATCGCGACCATTGCGCGCAAACGCTTGTCAGGAATGATACGCGCAAAGGGGCGCGCCATTTTAGCGCCCAGCAAGGCCACACGAAAGCGCATGGGGTAGGGCAGAATACGTGCAAGTATCCAACGCAATGCGCGCTCTGATACGGGGCGTTGGTAATTTTCTTCAATATAATTACGCGCGTGATCGACCAGATGCATATAGTTTACGCCCGAGGGGCATGTGCTCATGCACGCAAGACAGCCCAAGCAGCGGTCAATGTGCCCGACGGTTTTCGCGTCGGGTTTGCGGCCCGTCTCTAGCATTTCCTTGATCAGGTAGATGCGTCCGCGCGGGCTGTCGAGTTCATCGCCAAGCACTTGATATGTGGGACAGGTTGCCGTGCAAAATCCGCAATGCACGCAGGACCGCAGGACGCTGTTTGAACGCTGGATCGCAGGGTCCTGCATTTGCAGATCGGTGAATTCGGTCTTCATGATGTGGCTCCCATGAGGCCCGGGTTGAGCAGGCCTTTAGGGTCAAAACGCGCGCGCAACCCTTGGCTGATTTTGGCAAGCGGTGCAGGTTCGGGATGGAAGCGGCCAAGTTTGGCAAAGTCTTCATGGGATGCGCGCATCAGGGTTGCATGCCCTGCAACACCCATTTTAGCGCGCACATCCGTGCCGCTTGGCACCTCTGTCCAGATCAAGCCACCACCCCAATCCAGTTGGGCCTTCGTGGGTTTCAAGGCGTCCAGAACATGGGGTGCGTCGCTTGGTTTGACAGAAATGCGCCAAAGGTTTCCATCTGTCCCGACAAGGCCACGCGCATCGCGAATATCGTGCCAGATTGTCGTGCACGCGTCTTGATCGTCAACGATGTCAACATCGCCAAATGGGGCCAAGATTTTGATAAGACTGGCTGCACGATAGCGAACGGATGCTTCGAACCCCTCAAGGCGCAGCAAAACTGTCCCATCCACGCTGCGCGCGGCACCTGATACTTCGAAAGGGGATCCAAGGGCGGCTGACATTGCTTGAACAGCTTGCACCGCGTTCAAATCAGTTAGGCGCAAACACACTTGCATCTCAACTGTTGGCAAGACTTTCAGGGATACTTCGCTTAACACTCCAAGTGTTCCTTGCGCACCGCTCATCAGTTTAACCAGATCATAGCCGGTCACGTTTTTCATCACGCGGCCACCGTTTTTTACTACATTGCCCGTGCCGTCGACGAAACGCACACCCAGCATAAAATCACGGCATGCGCCCGCGGACAAACGTCTTGGACCGGACGCATTGCTGGCGACAACACCGCCAATTGTGCTGTCGCCCGTTGTTCCCAGAACATCGCGTAGATCCGCGGGTTCAAAGGCAAGACGTTGGTTGTCAGCGGCCAAGGCAGTTTTAATTTCGGCGACGCGCGTTCCCGTCTGCGCGACAAGGGTTAGCGCACCGGGTTCATACAGCGTGATGCCAGACAAGCCGCTTGTTTCGAGTGCTGTGCCCGCGGGCAGCCCCGTTAGACGCGTGCCGCCGCCTTTGATCTGAAACGAGGTCGCAGCACCAGCGATCAGTTCGCAGATTTCTTGTTCGGATGTCGGTTTCATTCTGCGGCCACCTGCATCGCGCGTCGGCTGTCAGACACATCCAGAGGAAAGACTTTCGCAGGATTCAGCAGCCATTTCGGATCAAACACATCCTTGATTGCCATTTGCGCGGCCAAGTCGTTTGGTGCGTATTGATAGCTCATCAAATCGCGCTTTTCGATTCCGACGCCGTGTTCGCCAGTCAAACAGCCACCTGCTTCGACACACAGTTTCAAAATCTCTGCACCAAAGGCTTCGCACAGTTCTAGATCGCCCTCTTTGTTGGCATCAAACAGGATCAGCGGATGCATATTTCCGTCACCCGCGTGGAAAACATTCCCGACGTCCAAGCCGAACTCTTTTGACATTTCACCAATGCGGCGCAGAACCATGGGGAGGGATGAAACAGGGATCGTTCCGTCCAAGCACATGTAATCGTTGATTTGTCCCATCGCGCCAAACGCGCTTTTGCGGCCTAACCAGATGCGCGAGGCTTCGTCGCCGTCACGTGCTTCGCGGAATTCGACGGGGTTATGACGTTCTGCAATTTCACGAATGAGGGTTAGCTGCGCGTCGATTTCTGGTTCTGACCCTTCGACTTCGATGATCAACACAGCCTCGCAAAGGGGATACCCAGCGTGTGCGTAGTTTTCGACGACTTCGATCACACGGCGGTCCATAAACTCGATGGCTACGGGCAAGACGCCCGCCTTAATGATGTCGGACACACAGGCACCTGCGACTTCGTTACTGTCAAAGCCCACCAAAACGGGGCGCGCGCCTTCGGGCTTGTGCAGAATGCGCAAAGTTGCCTCTGTCACAACGCCAAGCTGGCCCTCTGATCCGCAAATAACACCCAGCAGATCAAGTCCGCCACTGTCCAAATGCGCGCCGCCAATTTCGACGATTTCACCGTCCATCATCACCATTGTGACGCCCAGCAAGTTGTTTGTGGTCACGCCGTATTTCAAGCAATGCGCACCACCAGAGTTCATCGCGATATTACCCGCAATAGCGCAGGCAAGCTGGCTGGATGGATCAGGGGCGTAAAAGAAATCTTCTTCTGCGACGGCGCCAGACACACTTAGGTTGGTGCGCCCCGTCTGTACGCGAATAACGCGGTTTGCGTAGTCCGTGTCGAGCACGTCATTCATGCGAGCAACACCCAAAATCACGCAATCTGCTGTTGGCAACGCGCCGCCCGCAAGCGACGTGCCGGAGCCACGTGGAACCACGGGAACATTCATATCATGACAAATCCGTAGGACGTCAGACACTTCTTGTGTGCTGCGGGGCAAGACGGCCAACAACGGTGGGCATTTATATGCTGTCAGCGCGTCGCATTCGTAAGCGCGTGTTTCCATTTCATCCTCGATCACCGCATCGCAGGGGAGCACGTTCAGCAGTCGAGCAACAAGTTCGGCCTTGCGTGACAAAACAATCGGATCGGGGCGTGGCATATCCATGGAAGCGTCCTTTCGGTGATTGGTAATAAAATATAACCAATTTATCACGTTGGCAAGTGTCCATTGGTCAGCCTATGAAAGGGGATGAATATAATTGATCGTCTCACCCTTTTTTCGACCCTTGATTTTGCTGCCGTCGTGCTGCTGTTTGCACTTTGGCTTGCGATCGGGTGGCGCATTGAACATCCTTCTGCAAAGGGTGCGTCGGTCTCTGTTCTTATGGCGGGGTATCGTCGTGAATGGATGCGCCAAATGATTACGCGCAGCCCACGAATTTACGATGCTGCGATCTTGGGCAGTCTTCGCCAAGGGACTGCATTTTTTGCATCAGCCAGCATGATCTCGATCGGTGGTGTCCTTGCATTGGTGGGAAATACCGAGCAGCTTATTGGAATCGCAGATGATCTTACGCTTGGGCGTGATCCTGCGATTGTTTGGGAACTCAAGCTGATGGTCACCTTGTTCTTTGTGACCAACGCGTTTCTCAAGTTCGTTTGGTCCAACCGCTTGTTTGGATATTGTGCGGTTCTCATGTCTGCGGTTCCCAACGAAGTCGATCACCCCGCGACGCTGCCCCGCGCGATGCAAGCGGGTGAAATCAACGTCACGGCTGCGCGTGGGTTTAATCGTGGTTTGCGATCCGTTTACTTTGGTCTTGCTTCGGTTTCATGGCTGGGTGGACCTTTTGCACTTATCTTGGCCAGCTTGGTGACGTGCCTTGTTTTGTGGCGACGCGAATTCGCGTCACAGTCGCGCGACGTGTTGCTTGCGGGTGACAACTACGGTGCGTAACAGGCTTGTGATTGCTAGAATCGCATCGGCGACCCTAAGTAGAGCGTTATGAAACCAACACATATCATCTTTGCTGCACTTCTAGGTGCAACGTCCGCGGCCGCAGAAGCACCCGAAGTTATCAAAGCCGTCGCCACACCAGCGGCGATGGGCTGGAATTTCGATGTTTCAGTCGCCCATGGTGACACTGGTTGGGATCATTATGCCGATGCGTGGCAGATTGAGGATGCGCAGGGCAACATTCTTGGAACGCGTACGTTGCACCATCCGCATGTGGACGAGCAGCCCTTCACCCGCAGTTTGCGTCAGGTCATGATCCCCGACGGTACGCGTGAAGTGTTTATTCGTGTGAAGTGTTCGCAGGCGCATTGGGAAGAAGAGCTGTTTTCAGTTTCCCTTAGCCGCTAACGCCGACCTTCGCGCAACCAGGCTGCAACGATCAATCCAGACGCCAAAAGCAGAACCAACCATGCTGGCAACAGCGCCGTTTGACGTACGTTTAGCGTTTCATACGCATTGCGCGGTGTGATCCCAAGCCAACCGCGACCTGCCGCAGGGCGACCCTCACGAACTGCACGGATCGTCGGCATCCCGTCTTCCAAGTGCAGGATGCCGCCGCGTGTTGCATCGATTGTGGGTTCTAAAAGTGTACTCGTCGCGATTGTCTTTTCAAATTCACTTGGGGCTGCCGGGCCAAGGCCAATCACTGTCTCGTGCTCGCCATCCCGCAGGCGATATAGTCCGATTTCGGCGCCTGAATGTTGTGCTTCAAATCGACCGGGTTGGGTTTCGGTTAGGGTCAATTGGACCTCTGATCCATCAGGCGCTGTGACGATGACTGGCGCTGCGCTTTCGCTTAGGGTGCGGCGAATGATGCGCATGGATTGACCTGTGGCTTGTGCCATCAGCGCGTCTTCTTCCAGTTCAGGTTCGCCCATCATCCAATGTGCAAGACGACGTAGCAATTCCAGCTGTGGTCCACCGCCCTCAAACCCACGATTCCAGAGCCATGCGTGATCGGAGGCTAGCATCGCAACGCGGCCCTCGCCGACACGGTCCAAAATGAGCAGGGGGCGTTCATCAATGCCTGTCATCAAGACGTCGCCTGTACTGGGTTCAACCTCGATCTGGCGCATCCAACGACCCCAGTTTTCCGCATCAGGCAGGCCAGCGGTCACAGGATGACGCGCGCCAAGGTCACTTGTCGTCGGGCGGTATCCTTGTTCGATCACGCGTGCTGTTGGACTTGCGGGCAGGATTTCCGCCAAGGGAGACCGATAGATACTGTCGGCTGACGCAAAATCAGGGCCAGCCGCAACCAGCACAGCACCACCGTCCTGAACATAACGCACAACGTTTTCAAGGTAGAGCGAGGGCAGGATGCCACGGCGTTTGTAACGGTCAAAAATGATCAGATCGAAGTCTTCGATCTTGTCCATAAACAATTCGTGCGTCGGGAATGCGATCAGGGAAAGTTCAGACGTTGGCACACCGTCTTGTTTTTCAGGAGGGCGTAAAATGGTGAAATGCACCAAGTCGACGGAACTGTCGGATTTCAACAGATTGCGCCATGTGCGCCCACCGGGATGGGGTTCGCCAGACACGAGCAAAACACGCAAACGATCGCGGACGCCGTTCATTTGGATCAGCGCCGTGTTGTTGCGCGCGGTCAACTCGCCGTCGGCTGTTGGTACGCTGAATTGGATCACGTTGCGCCCACCGTGGGGCAGTGTCAGCGGCAGATCAATCTCTGCGCCGGTGGGGACTTCGAAGCGTTGGGGCGTGCCGCCGTCAATAGAGATATCAAGCGGCGCAAAACCTGATCCAGAAGGGGCTGCCCCCATGTCTTCGATCTTTAGCGTAAGGGTCACAGGTTCGCCCAAGATCGCAAATGCAGGGGCATTGGTCACGCTAAGTCGGCGATCCCAGTCGGTGGACTTGCCTGTCAAAAGTAAGTGCAAGGGTGCTGGCATATTCGGTGCGCGTTCCAGATCATGCACGCGTCCATCACTGAGCAAGAACGCCCCTGCGATCCGCGATTGCGGAAGCTCTGCAAGCGTTTCGCTAAGCACGCTCATCAACTGTGTCCCCGCGTCGCCAGCCCCATCTGGCACACTCACGCGAACGATGTCTGTGCCGGTGCGTTCAGCAAGCAGCGCTTCTAACGCATCACCCGCGTGTGACGTGACATCTGCACGTTCTGCTAAGGATTGTGATGCACTTTCGTCGCTGACGATCACGACGATATCACTCAAGTCGCCGCGTTCTTCGCGCTGCAAGCTGGGGCCAGCAAGGGCTGCAACGACGACGATTCCCGCAAGACCCCTTAGCCATGCGCCCGACAACCGACGCCAGACGGATAGGATTAGACCTGCGAAAACTACAACCGCCGCAGCGATCAAAAGCGCCATAGGAACCAGTGGATCAAAGACGATTGTTTGTGTCATTGGCCGAGCCTATCAAGCAGTGCAGGCACATGGACCTGATCAGATTTATAGTTGCCCGTTAGCACATGCATCACCAGATTGACGCCAAAACGGTACGCCAGTTCGCGCTGGCGTTCGCCTGCAAATCCGTGTCCGATTGGGAACATTGAACTGCCGCGCGCGTCCATCGCCCACGCCGCAGCCCAGTCGTTGCCGCCGATCACCACAGGGCTGACACCGTCGTTAAGATTGCGAAAGGGCATGCCTTCAACGCGCTCTGCGTTTTTTGGTGCGGCTTCTAGCCAGACATCGCGTGCCGTGTGGCGACCCGGGAAATCCTGAAGCAGATAAAAGGTACGCGTCAGGACGTGATCCGCAGGCAGGGGTTCCAGCGGTGGAATGTCGAGAGGTGCCGCCAGCGCTTTCAGTTTGCGCCCATTCGGACTGGCCGCACCAAAGCGTGCAATGTCGGCGTCGCGCGTATCGAACAGGATCATACCACCAGAGCGCAGATAAGCATTCAGTTTGGAATAGGCGTTGGCCGAGGGGGTGGGTTGATCGGGCGTGATGGGCCAATAAAGCAGCGGGAAAAAGGCGAGTTCGTCGGTTTCTAGGTTTACACCAACGGGATCAGCCGGCTCAATCGAGGTGCGAAAGAACAGGGTTTGGGACAGGCCGAACAGCCCTGCTTCGGCAACGCGATCAACCCGCCCATTGCGCGTGATCACATGGCCAAGCACGAGTTCAGACGAGGCAGCCAGCGCAAAAGTATCCTCTTGGGCGTCTGCGGGGAAACTAAGCAAAAGAAGTGCGCCAACACCCGCGATCGCCCCACGCAAACGGCCTGACATAGCAAGCGAGGCGACGATGTCGATCATCAAAAGCGCAAGCGCGAGGCTAAGCAGAATGCCACCGAATGGCGTTTCAGGGCGGGTTTGAATTTGGCGGATGTCGGTGCCGTTGGGCCAATTGGCGACGTTCAAAACAGTCTCTGCGCCGATCACGTTGCGCGCGATTTGGCGGGCTTTGCCTTCGTACAAACCGGGTTGCAAATCAGGCCCAAGGGGAACGTCGAACAAACGTTCGCCCGCGACACCGGGCAATGAGTCTGCATCCGAGATCCGCCCAAAACCGTCCATGACGCGAATGGGCTTCCACGTGGTTCCCTCAAGGTCACTAGCCTGTTGACTGCCTGCAAGGGACGAAATGGCAAGGCGATCCAACATGCTGACGAAAAGACCGGACAAGGGTAGGCTGGACCATTCGGCGTTCGCTGTAACGAGGAACAAAACGACCTGCCCTTCGCCGAGGGGTTTGCGTGTGACCAAGGGTGTGCCGTCGCTCAGGCTTGCGATGACGCGCGCGGCGAGGGTGGGATCGGGTTGGGCCATGACCTGTGAGGACACGTTTACATCGCCTGCAAGGGGAAGCCCGAAAAAGGGGCTGTCTTCTGTAAAGGGTGCCAATGCTTTAGGTGTTCCCCAGCTCATCGCGCCGCCTACCGTGCGCCCACCTGCGCGTAGGCGGACAGGCATCAAAGTGTCCTCGCTAGAGCGGCTCACGTCGCTGCCCGCAAGGCGTGAACCAGCGAAGCGGACCAGCAAGCCGCCGTCTTCAACCCAGTCTGTCAGCGCGGCTTTTTCTGCGGGCGCAATCGTTGCAACATCGGCCAGAACCACCACGTCGGGTGCCGCTGGCAGGATGTCGAGCAAGCTGCCCTCTAACAATTCGGCGTTGGGCTGCAAGGCTTGGCGCAGGTAGTGCAGGGGGGAGAGCAACTCAAGCCCTTCGCGATCTTCGCGCCCTGCGATCAAAGCGACCTCGCTACGGCGCAGACTATCATCCGACAGCGTCACAGCCCCAGCAGAGCGCACGCCAACCAGAGCAAAGTGCGTGATGCGTGCACGCAATTCGGCAGGAAGCGAGACTTCGGCAATCGCAGTCTTGGCACCACTTTCAAACGTAATATCAGCGCGCGCTAAAATGCGAGGTGCGCCAGATGGGTCTTTGCCATGCACCTCTGCTTGGACGGTTTGCGCGGGTCCACTCGCTGCGCGACGTGCTTCCAAAATGGTGACGCCGCTTTCAAAGCGCGCAGGGGCCAGGGCGATTGGGGTGCTTGGCGCGACAAGGACACGCAGTGCGCCCTTGGAGGCAAACAGCGCTGCAATTTCGTTGCGCGTGTCGCGGGCTATTTCGTCTGACAGCCAGAGTGTATCAAAGGCATCTTCGGGTAAAAGTGGTGCTATGGACTGCGCGCTGCGGCTTGGTTCCCATGCGCTTGGCATGAGGCCAGCAAGCGTGCTTTGCACCTCTGTGGCGGATTGGAAGGTGACTTGTTCGGGCGCGCTGAGGTTCATAATTGCAGCGGTTCGTCCTGCGCGTGCGGCGTCACGTAAAACACGGTCCATCATGTCGATGCGCGCGGGCCAATCAGGTGCGCTGGCCCAGCTTGCGTCCATTGCAATCAAAAGGGGTCCACGTCCGATTTCATCGCTGCGCGGATTTAAAACAGGGCCTGCAAGGCCGATAATTAGCGCGGCGAGCGCGAGCATACGAAGCGCGAGCAACCACCAAGGGGTGCGGTCGCTGACCTGTTCGTCGTCTTTGAGGCCAAGAAGCAATGTTACGCCCGGAAAGATGCGGCGGATGTGAGCGGGCGGCACGGCGCGCAAAAGGATCCATAGAATGGGTAGTGCGATTAGCCCGAGCAAGAGCCATGGCGCGGTGAAACCGAGTGCGCCGATCATGCGGATTGCTCCAACGCGCGGTGCAACCAAAGAAGTGCTGCTTGTGCGGTTGCATCCGTGTGATGTGTCGTGAATTGCCAGCCAGTCACGCTGCACAAGTGGCGTAGGGTGTCCTTGCGCACAGCGAGTTTTTCCAAGTATCTGTCGCGAAGATCATTCGCTTTTAGCGTTTCATACCGCAGTGTTTTGCCCGCGCTTTCAAAGATTGTGCGTCCATGGAAGGGAAAGCTTTCCTCGGCGGGATCGAGCACTTGCATCAAGGCCCCGCGCACGCCCCTGTCGGCGGCTTTGGTCAGCGCCTGTTCCACTGCGTCGATGTCGCCCATAAAGTCAGAGATGAACAGCGCACGCGCATGAGGCAGCATCGCGCGGGCCTCTGGGACGCCGTAATCGACGTCAGCATTGTGTGAAAAATGGTCGGCAAGTCGTAAGACTTGCGCGCGGCCACGACGGGGGGGCAGATCTGTTCCCGTGACGCCGACGCGTTCGCCGCCTTTGATCAGAAGAATGGAGGCGGCCAATGCGATCAGGCGCGCGCGGTCTGATTTTTCGGGGTGGGACGCATCGCTGGTGAAGCGCATGGAGGCGGATGCGTCGACCCAAAGCATGACGCTTTGCGCCACTTGCCATTCGCGTTCACGCACGAATTCAGCGTCGGATCGCGCAGAACGGCGCCAATCAATCATGCAACGGCTGTCCCCAGGTTGAACAGGGCGATATTGCCAGAAATCATCACCCATGCCTGCGCGGCGACGACCGTGTTCCCCCAGTAAGACTGTCCCTGCCAAATGCTCTGCACGCGCCAAAAGTGGCGGCAGGCGCGAGGCCTCGGATTCAGCGTTTAGACGAAGGGCGCGGGGCGTGTTCACGCGGCGTTGGCCTTTGATCCAGTGATCTGCTGGGCAGTTTCTGCGATGAGGTTGGACAGGCTGTCACCCCGCGCACGTGCCGCGAAGTTCAGTGCCATTCGGTGTCCCAGAACAGGTTCTGCCATGTCGATCACATCTTCTGGCGAGGGCGCAAGGCGACCATCCAACAACGCCTTGGCGCGCACTGTCAGCATCAAAGCTTGCGCAGCACGTGGGCCGGGGCCCCAAGCAACGGTTTCTTTGACGCGCGTGCTCGCACCGGTTTCTTCGGGACGGAACGCGCGGACAAGATCGAGGATCATTTCGACGACGCTATCGCCTACGGGCATGCGACGCAGCAAGGTTTGTGCGGCGAGCAGTTCGCCAGTTGAGAAGACCGCATGCGCGTCTGCCTCAGCGACGCCTGTCGTCGCAACCAGAATATCACGTTCAGTATCGCGATCAGGGTAGGGGACGTTGATCTGTACAAGAAAGCGGTCAAGCTGGGCTTCGGGAAGCGGATATGTGCCTTCCTGTTCAATCGGGTTTTGCGTGGCAAGCACGTGAAACGGCGCGGCCAATGCACGATTTTCGCCAGCGACGGTGACGATCTTTTCCTGCATCGCTTGCAGCAGCGCGGATTGCGTGCGTGGTGAGGCACGGTTAATTTCGTCGGCCATAAGAAGCTGACAGAAGATCGGCCCTTCAATGAACTTGAACGCGCGGCTGCCATCGGCCCCTGTTTCTAGGACTTCAGAGCCGAGGATATCGGCTGGCATCAGGTCTGGCGTGAACTGTACGCGATTACCGTGCAGGCCCATAACTGTTGATAGTGTTTCCACGAGACGTGTTTTGCCAAGGCCCGGAAGACCAATCAAAAGGGCGTGCCCACCGCACAGTAAAGCGGACAAAGTCAGGTCGACAACGCGCTCTTGGCCGATGAAACGTTTGGTGATTGAGGTCTTTGCTTCTGCCAGACGTGCGCCCAGCGTTTCGATGTCTGTGACTAAATCTTCTGCGCTGGACATTGTAACTCTCCCTTGAAGTCTAGGTATGATGCTATGAGGATAGTGGCCTAAGGACAAATAGCAAAACCATGACTGGACAAAATATCGTGACACCAGACGCTGCAGGGCTTGCTGCCTCTGCCAAAGCCGCAACGAAGGGGCGGGGTTTACCGCCCGTGCATCTATGGAATCCGCCGTTCTGCGGGGATTTGGACATGCAAATCAAGCGCGACGGAACGTGGTTCTACATGGGCACGCCGATCGGCAGGGTTGAGCTGGTCAAGCTGTTCTCATCGATTTTGAAATTAGAGGACGGGAAGTACTTTCTGGTTACACCGGTAGAGAAGGTTGGGATCACAGTTGAGGATGCACCGTTTGTGGCTGTGGATTTCAATGTTGTGGATGATCTGATCCGTTTTGAGACGCATGTGGGTGATACAGTTGACGCTGGTCCAGAACATCCAATTCGCGTTGTGCGAGATCCCGAAACGGGTGAACCGTCGCCCTATGTGATGGTGCGCGCGGGGCTTGAGGCGCTGATTGATCGCAAGAGTTTCTATCGGCTTGTTGATATTGGCGCGCATCACGATGGGTGGTTCGGGCTATGGTCGTCGGGTGTGTTTTTTCAGATTATTCCGTCAGCGGAGCTTGAGGGCTAGGGGCCTGCGGCGCGAGTTTATTTGGAAAGATGAAGCTTAGTGAGGCGCAAGTTTAATGCGCCTCTGCCCAGTTTGCGCCTTGGCCTGCGTCCACGATCAGGGGAACGTCGAGTTTGACGACGGGATCAGCGGCGTTTTCCATGATGTCTTTGGCGGTCGCGATTAGTTTTTCGACGCCGTCTTTTTCGACCTCGAACAGCAATTCATCGTGGACCTGCAGCAGCATTTTTGCGGGCTGGTCTGCGATTGCGTCGGGCATACGGATCATGGCGCGGCGGATGATGTCAGCGGCTGTTCCTTGAATTGGGGCGTTGATTGCAGCGCGTTTGGCAAAGCCGGCCTGGGGGCCTTTGGCGTTGATGTTGGGTGTGTGGATCACGCGACCAAACAGGGTTTCGACGCGGTCGTGCTTTTTGGCGAACTCGGTCGTGTCATTCATGTATTCTTTGATGCCCGGGAAGCGTTCGAAATAGCGGTCGATGAAGCCCTGTGCCTCGGATCGTGGGATGCGTAGATTGCGCGCGAGACCGAAGCCAGAAATGCCGTAGATGACGCCAAAATTGATTGCTTTGGCTTGGCGGCGCACATCCGCGGTCATTTCATCGAGGGGCACATTGAACATTTCGGAGGCGGTCATCGCGTGAATATCGTGGCCGTCTTTGAACGCTTGTTTCAGACTGTCGATGCCCGCCACATGGGCGAGGATGCGCAGTTCGATTTGGGAATAGTCGAGCGCGACCAGGACTTTGCCCTCTTCGGCGATAAATGCCTCGCGAATGCGGCGGCCTTCCTCGGAACGGATCGGGATGTTTTGCAAATTCGGATCAGTCGAAGCGAGACGACCTGTAGATGCGCCTGCGATGGAATAGGATGTGTGCACGCGGCCCGTGTCAGGGTTGATGTGATCTTGCAGCGCGTCTGTGTAGGTTGATTTCAGCTTGGACAGTTGACGCCAATCGAGCACGCGGCGGGGAAGTTCGTGTTCGGTTGCAAGGTCTTCGAGGATGTCCGCACCGGTCGCATATGCGCCGGTCTTGCCCTTTTTACCGCCCTCTAAACCCATTTCGTCGAATAGAATTTTGCCAAGCTGTTTGGGGCTGCCCACGTTAAAGGGACGACCTGCAAATTCGTGGATTTCCGCTTCTAGCCCAGCCATTTTTTGCGCGAACGCGTTGGACATGCGGCTTAGAACGTCGCGGTCTACTTTGATGCCATGGCGCTCCATCTGGGCCAAGACCGGCACCAGGGGGCGTTCCATCGTTTCATACACGCGCGTGGTTTTGGCGGTATGTAACGAGGGTTTCAGATGCTGCCACAAGCGCAGTGTGACGTCTGCGTCCTCAGCCGCGTAGGGCGTGGCTTGATCGATTGGGACGCGGTCAAATGTGATCGCGGATTTGCCAGCGCCAAGCAGAGGTTTGATCGGAATTGGCGTGTGGCCGAGATAGCGTTCGGATAGCGCGTCCATGCCGTGATTGTGCAGGCCCGCGTGTTGGGCGTAGGACAGCAGCATCGTGTCGTCGATGGGCGCAATGTTTACATCATAGCGCGCGAAAATCTTGGCGTCGTATTTCATGTTCTGGCCGATTTTCATCACGCTTGGATCTTCGAGCAAGGGCTTCAAAGCGGCAATCGCGGCATCTAGATTGATCTGACCTTCGGCCAAGTCGTCAGAGCCGAACAGATCATCCGTTCCTGCGTCTTTGTGGGTCAAAGGGATGTAGCAGGCCTTGCCCGCCTCTGTGCACATTGAGATGCCGACAAGATCTGCGATCATGTCGTTCAGTCCGGTGGTTTCGGTGTCCACAGCGACGTAGCCGCGCTCGTATGCAGTGTCGATCCATGGCTGCAAAGCCGCTAGGTCGCGCACGCATTCGTATTTTTCAGCGTCGAAGGGGACTGCTTCTGGCGCGTCTGTTGAACCCGCTTTGATGGGCGCGTCCGCGATCTCTGGCATAGGCGCGTCGAGCGCTTCTGAAATGCGTTTCGTCAACGTGCGGAATTCCATTTCAGCGAGAAATTCGAGCAACTCGTCCGCGATGGGGTCCTGCACTTCGAGGTCGTCTAACGTGAAATCCAACGGGGTTGCCGCATCAAGCGTCACGAGGCGTTTGCTAAGTTCGATCTGTGCGCGATGGTCGATCAAGGTTTGGCGACGTTTGGGTTGCTTGATCTCTTCTGCGCGATCTAGCAGTTCTTCCAAAGACCCGTATTCGTTGATTAACAACGCAGCGGTTTTGATGCCGATGCCGGGTGCGCCTGGGACGTTGTCGGCGGTGTCACCAGCAAGCGCCTGCACATCGACGACGCCTTCGGGGTATACGCCGAACTTTTCAAACACGCCGTCACGATCAATGCGCTTTTGCTTCATGGCGTCGTACATTTCGACGCCGTCACCGACCAGCTGCATCATATCTTTGTCAGATGAAATGATGGTGCAACGCCCACCTGCTTCGCGGGCTTGATGCGCCAAGGTCGCAATGATGTCGTCGGCCTCGTAGCCCTCGATTTCTTCACAGGCGATGTTGAACGCCTTCGTCGCGCGGCGGGTCAAGGGCATTTGGGGGCGCAAGTCTTCTGGCATTGCGTCGCGGTTGGCCTTGTAGAGGTCATACATATCGTTGCGAAACGTGTGGCTGCCCTTGTCAAAAATCACCGCAACATGCGTCACGTCGCTATCAACATTTCCCTCGACGTAGCGCTGAAGCATGTTGCAAAACCCAGCAACCGCACCAATCGGTAGACCATCGGATTTGCGCGTTAAGGGGGGTAGCGCGTGGTAGGCGCGAAAGATGAAGGCAGAGCCATCAATAAGATGCAGATGGCATCCTTTGTCGAAATTGGTGCTCATGTAAAAATGCCCCCAAGGCTGTTTTAGCGTTGGGGGCATACTAGACGTGTTGGGTCCTTTAGGACCAGTGCGATTGTGATCTAGATCAGGTTATTGAGCGATCGACACCGACGAGGGTTATGTCACTGACTTGAAGAATGCCGATTGCGCCACGAATATCAGCGGTTCGCGCAACATCAAGATGGATCTGCGATACGCTTCCTGCTTCGACAAGCGTGACAACTGGCGCGGGTCCGTTGCTGTCGTATTCAACGATTAGCGTATCTTCGCCGTCCACATAATCGTAAATCAACATCTGCCGCACAGAGGCATCGCTATTGATATGGAACGTATCGTTGCCTGCGCCACCAAGGGCTACGTCAGCCGTTTCGAGGTAGATGTGATCGTCGCCATCACCACCGCTCAGATAATCGGTTGAGATATCCTGCGTTAGGGTCCCTAAGCTGGAAACATCAACACCGACAAACGGTGCTGAGGCGAGAATGTCAGCCGTGGATCCTGTCGCAAAGAGCGCCGGGTCAAGAATTTCGAGTTCGTTCAACGCATTCTGCATTTCGACTGTCAGGTCTACGCCGCCAGATGTCAGCCCGCGTAGATCTGAATTGCCGCCAAAGATCGTGTCGTTGCCCGCGCCACCTTCAACAGAATCGGCGCCCAGACCGGCAACAAGAACGTCGTCCTCTGAACCACCCGAAAGGGTATCCTTGCCAGCGTTTCCGATCAGCGTGTCTTCGCCGTCGTTGGCCACAATCAAGTCGTTGCCCGAGCCGCCAGCGAGAATATCAGTTCCTTCACCGCCAAAGAGCGTGTCATTGTCGTCGCCCCCGTCAATGAGATCGTTTCCAAGACCGCCGACCAAGGAATCGTCGCCCGCGCCGCCGCGGATCCTGTCGTCCTCAGATAGGCCAAAGGCTGTATCGTTGCCCGCACCACCGAGCAACAGATCTTCGCCGATCTCGCCATTCAAGCTGTCGTTGCCTTCGCCGCCCTCAAGGGTGTCTGCACCGTTGTTGCCGATCAAAGTATCATCACCCGCACCGCCAAGAAGGCTGTCGTCATCGAAGCGACCCTCGAGGAGGTCATTGCCGTCCTCGCCGTAAAGCGTGTCATTTCCGTCGCCACCAATGAGCGTATCTTGATTTGCGCCCGCCAAACAGCTCGTCGGCATCATTGTTGCCTTCGATTTGGTCATCGCCGACACCGCCGAAAAGCGTATCAAGGCCTCTGCCACCATTTATAATGTCGTTCCCATCGCCGCCGGAAATTGTGTCGCTTCCGTCGCCGCCCGACGTTCCATTAATGAGATCATCCAGGTTGTCACCTGTCAGCGGGTCACCATCTGCACCAAAAAACGGCGTCGTTTCGCCTGCGACGGCGTCATCATTGTCCATCGACAGCGCGTCTGCGGCGTCCATTGATAGAGTATCCGCAGAGTCTATCGGTAGTGTATCTGAACTGGTGTCTTCGTCATCCGAGGAATCGAAGCCAAAGGTTGCTAAACCCAGTACGACTGGGATGAGTAACAGAAGAAATTCCACGGGTTAACCTCAGAGTTGTAATTATTCAGAGGCCACTATGGAATGAATATGTGTCAACAATTTGACCCAAAATGTATTAACCTTTTGGGGCCATACATTTGAATTTGTCTGATGTCAGACCTTGCCTTCAAAATCTTTGTGAACAAGTTT
>Ga0233426_10001394_pt1 | contig 22372 bp, 19 predicted proteins | sample SI_118_April2016_6_FD_179875 | JGI IMG/M metagenome (GOLD analysis project Ga0233426, IMG submission 179875) | Seawater microbial communities from Saanich Inlet, British Columbia, Canada - SI_118_April2016_10_MG | ecosystem: Environmental > Aquatic > Marine > Inlet | place: Canada: British...
GAGGTTTTACACTTGTTCCTGGAAGGTATCTATACAATGTCTTTTTTACATAAAAAACGGTTACACTTTATAAAAGTATAACCGTTTTATTGTTTTAGTAGATAACTCTATTGAAATATCGAACATCAGTTTAACTCCAAGAGATTTTTTAAACACATTAAAAGTGATTAATCTTATTTTGGAAGATGATTGTTGATCATGATTTAAACTTTACTATTAATCAACCTTGTTAAGATAGGATTCAATTGATTTTGCAGTATCCAAAACAGTCTTTTTAAAGGGTATGGGATTCCAATCAAATGTTTTCATTGTCAAGGATACATCACCATTATATGTTTTGCCAATAAAAGATCTCATACTTTTTGCTTCTCTATCAAAATTACCAATAAAATTTAGTAAAAAGTTTGGAGCTAATCTTGTACTTACTTTATCATACCCATTGGATTTAAGTATTTTGGCCACCTCCTGAAAAGCGAAAGGTTCTTCAGTTGTAACAATAAATCTTTTTCCGTTTGCTTTTTCATTTTCAAGAGCCAGTACATGAATTTTAGCAATATCTCGAACATCAGACATGTTAATTGCAGCTTGTGGAACCATTGGCATTTTTCCTGATATCATTTGCTTAAACATACCCATTGAAGCTCCTGATAAATCACCCGTAAGAGTTGGACCAAAAACAGGCCCTGGATTAACAACTGAAAGTTCCATTGGTGTAGCATCAGTTTGAGCATTAATAAAGTCCCAAGCAGCCCGCTCTGCCAAGGTTTTACTTTTTGCATATGCCGAAACATTTTTCGCTTTTACGTTTGTCCATGATTCCGAATCGACATTGATAGATTTATCAGCATTTTCTAACATAGAAACCATTGATGAAGTTAAAACAACCCTTTTAATACCTGCACTTTTAGCAGCATTTAGTGCTCTCATTGTACCGTCGACTGCAGGTCTTATGTATTCATTTTCATCTTTCGGCTCGATATTGATAAATGGAGAGGCTACATGCATTACAAACTCACACCCCTTCATTGCATCATCCCAACCATCATCTTTTAGTAAATCCAACTCACAAAACTCTAAATTGTCTTTTGGGTCTGTCTCTTTTTTAATTGCGTCAATAACCTTTTGAGATTTTGACAAACTTCTAACGGATCCACGGACTGAATATCCATTTTTCAATAATTCTACGGCACAGTGATTCCCGATATAACCTGAAATACCTGTTAACAATACTTTTTTATTCATATGATTATTTATTATTACTTTTGTTTCGATAGCAAAAATAATAAAATTACTATTGTTTTGATAGTAAAAATTATATTTTTATAATTATGTCAATTTTAGATACGTTTTTTAGGTGTAATTGTCCTGTAACTTCAGCATTAGATATTGTTGGAGACAAATGGACGCTTGTTGTTATAAAGTTGATGCTATTAGAACAAAAAAAAACATTTAAAGAGTTCTCTCAAAGCGATGAATCAATTGCACCAAGTATTTTATCTAATAGGTTAAAAACACTTGAAAAAATAGGATTTATAGTCAAACAAAAATTGCCTGACAACCAAAAAACTAATCACTATTTTCTAACTGAAAAAGGACTTTCGTTAACTCCGGTTATAATAGAGTTGGCCTTGTGGAGCCATCACAATATTAAACCTATCGATAATCAAGACATATCAAATGTTAAAGATAAAAATGAATTACACCTGGCAATCATTGAAAGATATAAATCAAAAACGGTTACACTATAATAGTATAACCGTTTTATTGTTTTAGTAGCGGGAGTAGGACTCGAACCTACGACCTTCGGGTTATGAGCCCGACGAGCTACCTACTGCTCTATCCCGCGTTGTTGATTGCAAAGATAAGGATATTAATGGCTTCAAAACAAGATTAAATAGAAATAAATTTAAGTCAATGACTGTTAGATGAGTAGAATGCCTTTTCCTTCATAAACATTAATGCACTTTTAATTTATAAAACTTATTCATGAACATTCAATCCACTTCTTATGAAGTCCTTACCTTTGCAAATAGTTATGGAAAAACATAAATCAGGTTTTGTTACCATTGTTGGAAATCCGAATGTAGGTAAATCAACTTTAATGAATGCATGGGTTGGAGAACGACTCTCGATTATTACTTCGAAAGCTCAGACCACGCGCCACCGTATTTTAGGAATAATTAACGGAGACAATTATCAAATGGTTTTGTCTGATACTCCTGGAGTTATTAAGCCTAATTATGAAATGCAATCTTCTATGATGGATTTCGTGAAAGGAGCTTTAGAAGACGCTGATATTTTAATATATATGGTCGAAATTGGAGAAAAAGAATTGAAAGATTCTACTCTTTTTGACAAAATAAAAGCATCTAAAATACCCCTACTTTTGTTAATCAATAAGATCGATACAGCAGATCAAGAACTTCTAATAACTACCATTGCTTTTTGGAAAGATTTGCTCCCAGATGCCGAAATTTTCCCAATTTCTGCAATTACAGGATTTTCTGTAAAAGAAGTATTAGATTACATAATAGATCGTTTGCCAGAGGGACCAGCCTATTATCCAAAAGACCAACTTACGGATAAGCCGGAACGTTTTTTCGTAAATGAAGCTATTCGAGAACAAATTCTCCAGTTTTATTCTAAAGAAATTCCCTACGCAGTTGAGGTTGACACAGAAGATTTTATTGAAGAAGCAAAAATAATTAAAATCCGTTCTGTTATTATGGTAGAGCGAGAAACCCAAAAAGGAATTCTTATTGGACATAAGGGCTCTGCACTCAAGCGAGTTGGAGTAGGTGCTCGAAAAACACTTCAAGCTTTTTTTGGTAAAAAAGTTCATTTAGAACTTTATGTTAAAGTAAATAAAGATTGGCGTAACAACGTAAATCAATTAAAACGTTTCGGGTACAAACATTAAAAAGGATTCATTTCAAAGAAACACCCATTAATACTTGCAAAAAGATTATTTTTGCAATTCTAAAATATTTAAAATGAGCGCAATTGTAGCTATAGTAGGAAGACCCAATGTAGGGAAATCAACTTTTTTTAATCGTATGATTCAGAAAAGAGAGGCAATTGTTGACGCTGTCAGCGGAGTTACTCGAGATCGTCATTACGGAAAAACAGACTGGAATGGTCGAGATTTTTCGTTAATCGATACTGGAGGATACGTTGTGGGTAGTGATGATGTTTTTGAAAAAGAAATTGATAAACAAGTAGAGCTTGCTATTGAAGAAGCTGATGCTATAATTTTTATGGTAGAAGTTGAAACTGGTGTAACAGGTATGGACGAAGAAGTTGCGCACTTGCTACGTCGTTCGCGAAAACCAGTTTTTCTTGCCGTTAACAAAGTAGATAATGCGATGCGCCAAGATGGAGCTGTTGAGTTTTATAGTCTTGGTTTTGATAAAGTTTATCCGATATCTGGAAATAACGGTGGAGGTTCTGGAGAATTGTTAGACGATCTAGTTAAAGCACTTCCAGAGGAAACAGAGTCTAATGATGACGATGTTCCAAGGTTCGCAGTTGTGGGTCGTCCTAACGCTGGAAAATCATCTTTTATAAACGCTCTAATTGGAGAAGATCGTTATATTGTAACTGATATTGCTGGAACTACTCGTGACAGTATTGATACCCGTTATAATCGTTTTGGGTTTGAGTTCAATCTAATCGATACCGCAGGAATTCGTCGTAAGGCTAAGGTTAAGGAAGATATTGAATTTTATTCTGTAATGCGTTCTGTCCGAGCGATAGAGCATTGCGATGTTTGTATCTTAGTAGTTGACGCAACTAGAGGTTTTGATGGTCAAGTTCAAAATATCTTCTGGCTCGCACACAGAAATAACAAGGGAATTGTAATTTTAGTAAACAAATGGGATTTGGTTGAAAAAGATCATAAAACAACGAAAGCATTCGAAGATAAAATTAAAAAGGAAACAGCTCCTTTTGTTGATGTTCCAATTGTATTTGTTTCTTCAATTTCTAAACAACGTATTTTTAAAGCAATTGAAACGGCTGTTGATGTATTTAAAAATAGAAGTAATCGAGTGCCTACTCGTAAGCTTAATGATATTCTTTTACCAGTTATCGAAAGAAAACCCCCGCCAGCATACAAAGGAAAACATGTTAAGATTAAATTCTGTACTCAGTTACCGACTGCACATCCTCAATTTGCTTTTTTCTGTAATTTACCACAGTACGTAAAAGACCCTTATAAGCGTTTCTTAGAAAATCAAATGCGTGAGATATTCGATTTTGAAGGAATTCCAATTACTTTGTTTTTTAGAAAAAAATAAGGACTAGAGATTGTCGTGGAGACTCTCTAATTCTTTTTTAACGCGCTCTAATTTTTTAAGTACATCCATTTTAGCTTCTTGCGAAGATTTAGAAACTTTTAATTGATTCTTAGCACCCTCAATAGTCATTCCTTTCTCTTTAAGAAGATGATATATTATTTGAATGTTTTTAACATCGCCAGGAGTGTATTTTCGAGCACCACTGGTTTTCTTTTTAGGTTGAATCTCTTTGAATTCTTTTTCCCAAAAACGCAATAAAGAAGTGTTTACGCTAAATGATTTAGCAACCTCCCCAATCGTGTAGTATCTTTTTTCAGGTAAATCGATTTCCATAATTAATCGAATGATTGGTTCTCCTGTGAGGCTTGTGCAATAAGTGCATCAAATTCTTCGGAACTTAGATTTCCGTAGTAAAAATTTAGCGGATTGATTTTTTTTCCATCCTTAAAAATCTCATAATGGAGGTGAGAACCAACGGAGCGACCCGTATTACCTACATAACCAATGATATCTCCTCGCTTAACTTTTTGACCTTTTCTTACGTTGTATTTATGTAAGTGGGCATATAAACTCACATATCCAAATCCGTGATCGATTCGAATGTGGTTACCATATCCTGATGAACGGTTATCTGCTCTTACAATTTTACCATCTCCAGTTGCGTAGATTGGAGTTCCACGAACTGCAGAAAAATCCATTCCATAATGTTTCTTTCTTGCTTTTGTGAAGGGATCAATTCGCCATCCAAAACCTGAAGCCATTCTTTTTAGATCTTCTTTTCTAACCGGTTGAATAGAAGGTATTGCAGCAAGCAATTCTTCTTTGCGTTCCGCCAGTTCTTGAATTTCCTCTAATGAATTAGATTGAACAACAAGCATCTTGGATAGGATATCAATCTGTTTGGTTGTGTTTATAATCATTTCAGAGCTGTTGTAGCCTTCAAGGTCATTGTATCTGTTTACTCCACCGAATCCTGCTCTTCTTTGCTCTTTAGGTATAGGAGAGGCCTCAAAATAAATTCTGTAGATGTCGTTATCTCGTTCTTCAATATTACTTAGTACAGCTTGCATTTGTTCGATTCTTCTACCAAGCAAATTAAATTGTAATTCGTAATTACTTAATTCACGTTCTTGTAAAATCTCCTTAGGAGTTTTAATTACCTCTGTATTTAAGAGGGTAAATAAACCAATGACTCCAAATAATAAGGACGAAATAAGGAAAAGGAAAAGGTTTGAAACTTTCAGTCTTTTTCCGGGTGAAATCGGTCTATAAGAAAGCGTTTCGGGATCGTAGTAATATTTAACCTTTGCCATGAACAATTTTCTTGTAAATTTTCATTTCTTTTGCATAAAGAAATAAAACATCAAACAAATATAAGGAAATTTATAATTTCTTTAAGTTCATAAAATTTTATAAAATGAAATCAGCTGAAGTACGTCAACAATTTCTAGATTTTTTTGCTTCTAAAACACACAAGATTGTTCCGTCTGCCCCAATGATAGTTAAGAATGATCCTACGCTTATGTTTACAAATGCAGGGATGAATCAATTTAAAGAATATTTTTTGGGGAACAGCATCCCTAAAGATGTTCGTGTTGCAGATACTCAAAAATGTTTACGTGTTTCAGGGAAACATAATGATCTCGAAGAGGTTGGTATTGACACTTACCACCACACCTTTTTCGAAATGCTAGGAAATTGGAGCTTTGGTGATTACTTCAAAGAGGATGCAATTGCTTGGGCTTGGGAGTTGTTAGTTGATGTTTACAAGATCGATCCTTCAATTTTATACGTTACAATTTTTGAAGGACACGATGGAGATGGTCTCGCAAAAGACACGGAAGCTTATAATTTTTGGAAAAAAATAATTCCCGAAGACAGAATTTTATTGGGTAATAAAGCTGATAATTTCTGGGAAATGGGAGATCAAGGTCCTTGTGGTCCTTGTTCTGAAATTCATGTAGATATGCGTTCTGCTGAAGAAAAGAAAGCGATTTCTGGGGCTTCTTTAGTAAATATGGATCATCCGCAGGTTGTTGAGGTTTGGAATCTTGTATTTATTGAATTTAATAGAAAAGCAGACGGAAGCCTTGAAAAGTTACCCGCTCAACATATCGATACTGGAATGGGATTTGAACGGTTGTGTATGGTGTTACAAAATAAAACATCAAACTACGACACCGATGTTTTTACTCCATTGATCAACGAAATTGAACAAAAAACAAAGCTTGTTTACGGAAAAGAAGAGGTTATCGATCGAGCAATGCGTGTGATTGCCGATCATGTGCGAACTGTGTTTTTTGCAATTGCTGATGGTCAGTTGCCAAGTAATACGGGAGCAGGGTATGTTATTAGAAGAATCCTAAGAAGAGCTATACGCTATGGCTATACTTTTTTAAATCTAAAAGAACCCTTTATATTTCAACTTGTCGATCGTTTAGAAGTTCAAATGGGCGCCGTTTTTCCGGAGTTAAAAACTCAAAAAGAATTAGCTAAAAACGTAATTAGAGAAGAAGAAGTTTCATTCTTAAAAACTTTAAATCAAGGTTTAATTCTTTTAGATGATTTAATTTCTAAAACTAAAGGGAATACTTTAGGTGGAGAACAAGTTTTTGAATTATATGACACTTATGGATTCCCAGTTGATTTAACAGCCTTAATTGCCAGAGAAAAAGGATTTGAAGTAGATGAAATTGGCTTTGAAAAAGCAATGCAAGCACAGAAAAGCAGATCTCGTGCCGCTTCTAGTTCAAGTGCAGAAGATTGGACCGAGGTCAATGAGGTTTCTATTGAAGGGTTTGTTGGATATGATCATTTAGAACAAACCGTTGAATTAGTTCGATATAGAAAAATAAATTCTGCTAAGTCTGGAGAACAGTTCCAGCTGGTTTTTAATTCAACTCCTTTTTATCCAGAAGGTGGAGGACAGGTAGGAGATTCTGGAACCTTAACAAATTCTGATGGAGAAGTAATTTTTATCGAGGATACTAAAAAAGAAAATAACTTAATTGTTCATTACACAAAGTCATTACCTGAAAAATTAAACAACTCTTTTGTAGCAAAGGTAAATTCCGAAGAACGTTTTCGATCAGAATGTAATCACTCTGCAACTCACCTAATGCATCAGGCACTTCGATCAATTTTAGGGACCCATGTTGAGCAAAAAGGATCTATGGTACAAGGGGCAAATCTTCGTTTCGACTTTTCACATTTTGCTAAACTAACCTCTGAAGAAATTAAAGCTATTGAGGCTTTTGTTAATGCTAGAATTAATGAAAGTATCAATCTCGAAGAAAACCGTTCTGTTCCTGTGGCCGAAGCTATGGAATCTGGCGCAATGGCTTTATTTGGAGAAAAATATGGAGATTCAGTAAGAACCATTCGATTTGGAGAATCTATAGAGTTGTGTGGAGGTACCCATGTTAATAACACCGCTGATATTTGGTGTTTTAAAATTGTTTCCGAAAGTGCAGTAGCTTCCGGAATAAGGAGAATTGAAGCAATTACAGGCGAAGCTGTTCAAGCATTTTTTGAAGCGCAGCAAACTAAGCTGAATCAGATTAACGAAAGCTTAAAGCACCCCCAAGATCCTATAAAAGCAATCCACAGTTTACAAGTCGAAAATGCTACTTTAAAGAAAGAATTAGAAAAACTATCAAAGCTTCAAGTTCAAGCTGTAAAGCAAGACCTTCAAGCAAAAATCCAGGTGGTTAATGGAGTTGACTTTTTAGCGACTGAAGTAGATCTTTCTGCACCAGCGATCAAAGATTTGTCTTTTGAATTAGGTCAGAATAAAGACAATGCCTTTTTAGTTCTTATTACGCAAAAGGGAGGGAAGCCGGTAATAAGTTGTTATATTTCTAAAGAGTTAGTTGCTGCTCGTTCTTTAAATGCAGGAGCTATTGTTAAGGAATTAGGGAAACACATCCAAGGAGGTGGAGGAGGTCAGCCATTCTTTGCTATAGCAGGGGGAAAAAATACAGAGGGCATTCCAGCAGCAATTGCAGCAGCTGCAAGTTTTATAAAAGAAAATTAATAAGTGGTTAAATTAACTATTTTTAGCATATTTCAAGAACTATTTTTTTATAAAACCTCATAAACTATATCGCTTAATGGTATTATGCTTTATGGCTTTTCAAGCTAATTTATAGGGTCAGGCTAATGATTACTAAGCTATAATCTTTCTTAAGTGAATATAAGTCTCATAAAGGTATGAGATGTTTTTTAGCCTCTATATTCTAACCTTGATTTTAAAGGTTATACTTCTCGATCAACTAAATCGGTAACTACATAGTATCTCGGATCGTCTATAGAAGCTTCAATATTATTTTCGAAAGCGGGATTAGCTTTTAAAAGTAAAATCTTACACTCTGGACTTAAGTGGGTAAGCTTAACCTCTTTGTTGAGGTTTTCGTATTTTTGAATCAAGTTTTCAATTGCTTCAATTCCAGAATGGTCGCTTACTCGAGATTCTATAAAATCGATTTCAACCTTGTTTGGATCTTGGTTTACTTCGAATTTAGAATTGAAATTCTGAATAGAACCAAAGAATAAAGGACCCCATATTTCGTATACTTTAGTACCATCCTCTTTAACACGTTTTCTAGCTCTAATCATGGTTGCGTTTTCCCAAGCAAAAACTAGTGCAGAAATAATAACACCAGCAATAACAGCTATTGCAAGATCTTGCCAAACAGTAATTGCAGAAACAGTGATTAGAACAAAAGCATCTGATTTTGGTATTTTACGGATAATTCTAAAACTACTCCAAGCAAAAGTTCCTATTACTACCATAAACATAACACCAACTAAGGCCGCAATTGGAATTTGTTCAATAACACTAGCGCCGAATAAAACAAATAGTAATAATGAAATTGCAGCAACAATTCCAGATAATCTACCACGACCACCAGAATTAACATTTATGATTGACTGACCAATCATTGCGCAACCGCCCATACCTCCGAAAAGTCCATTCAAGAAATTAGCTCCTCCTTGAGCTAAACATTCCCGGTTTCCACTTCCTCTAGTTTGTGTAATTTCGTCCACTAGGTTTAGGGTCATTAACGATTCTATAAGCCCTACAGCAGCTAATAAAAATGCCGTTGGTAAGATAAGTCCCCAATGACCTTCTAGTGTATATAACAACTCAAAAATTTGTCCTTGGAAAACTGGTAGACCTCCCTTCAGACCTTCACCACCACCATCTCTAATAAAAGATCCAACGGTAGAAACTTCGATTCCTCCAAAAACAGTAACTAAAGCCACACATACAATTGCAACCAAAGCAGCAGGTACTTTGGTGGTTAATTTTGGTAAGAAGTACATAATACCCATTGTTAAAGCAACAAGAGCAAGCATGGTGTATAATTCTACACCTTGAATCCACTCAGTTCCCGTTGAGGTTGTTTTTTGAAATAACCCCAACTGAGATAGGAAGATCACAATTGCTAACCCGTTTACAAATCCCATCATTACAGAGTGAGGAATTAAACGCACAAATTTTCCAAGTTTAAAAATCCCTGCTGACGCTTGTATAACTCCTACAATAAGAAGAGTAATGAATAACCAGTGAAGACCCAAGTTTTCAACAGGAACCGCGAGGGTATCGCCAACTTGATTTCCTTTTTGAATCATATGAACCATTACAACTGCCATGGCACCAGTAGCTCCAGAGATCATTCCTGGTCTACCCCCAAAAATTGCAGTAACAATCCCCATCATAAATGCTCCATAAAGACCAACTAGTGGGTCGATACCTGCTATAAAAGCAAAAGCTACAGCTTCTGGAACAAGAGCCAGAGCGACTGTTAATCCTGAAAGAAAATCGTTTTTTGGGTTTTGCGTAATGTTTTTAAAGATATTTTTCAAAGTATGATGTTATTTACAAAGGCGCAAATATAACCATTTACTTTACAGCAGCTCCATTGTAAAGTCAAACTTCAATCAATCTTGATGTCCTATTCTTGTGTTGGTGGATAGTTTTTTAAAATTTCCGAAACAAACAATTGAATTCGCTCCATTCTTTTTTTGGTATATTCTTTAATATAACCTTTCCCTTTTCCTTGCCAAACTAATTTTTTCGTGTTTGCATCGATGAGGTCGATGAACAACATTCCATTTACCTGAGAAGTAATTTGCGCAGAATTAACCATGGGCCAACCCCAACCCCAACCCCAGCCGAGGCCATAACCGAATCCGTTCATGCCATAGCCCATTAAATTATTGTTTTGGTTTATGTAAACGTCATTCGATGATTTAACAGCAAGGTTAATCAATAGGTCTGGTGTTTCGGAAAGTGTTAATTTTTTTGTTCCAAGTTCAATTTCTATTGCTTTTAGTATTCTTTTTTTATCTAAATCAGAAATTTTTACTTCATCAATTCCCGGTTTAAAAAAAGCATAGGTTTTGTATTTTTCAAAATCTACCGTTTCATCATAATCACTAAAAACACGTATGCTTCCGCAGCTAAGAAATGTAAATGATACTACTAATAAAATTAATTTTTTCATATTGAAATAGTTATTATTACTTGTAAATTACAATAATCATGCCTTTAATGTTTCTTCTTATAGTCGTAAGGACAGTTTTTACATCCGCTGACACAACAATACCCTCTTTTTAAATGATATTTTTCAGTAAAAACTTTAAACCCAAGAGGTGACATATAAAAATCTTCTGCATCTAATTCCTTCCCTTCTAACATGATTTTTTAGTTTTCTATTTACAAATGAAGTAATTTAGTTGTAGAAAATCATCTATGTTTTTTGATAACATCCCAAACATTCCAAATCAATTCGTTACACAAATTAACGGGTTTTCAATTACAATAAAAAGGGAAGACCTCATTCACCCGGAAGTATCTGGAAATAAATTTCGAAAATTAAAATATAATATTCAAGAAGCAATTGCTCAAAAACATTCTTCTTTAATAACTTTTGGTGGAGCGTTCTCAAATCATTTAGCAGCTACCGCTGCTGCAGGAGCAGAAGCAAACATGGAAACTCATGGTTTTGTTAGAGGGGAAGAATTGGAATTTAAATCAAGGAATTCAACCTTAAGGTTTTGTGAGGAAAAAGGGATGCATTTACATTTTGTGAGTAGAGCAGAATATCAAAAAAAAGAAGAATCTCGGAACGTTCAAGATTTATTAATTAAAAATCCAAAAGCATTTATAATTCCTGAAGGAGGTACGAATAAATTAGCAGTTCGGGGTTGTCAAGAAATAATTACAGAAGAAGATAAGGAATATACTACTATATGTTGTGCAGTTGGAACTGGCGGGACTTTTTCAGGAATTGTAAATTCGGTCCCAGAAAAAGAAGTCCTAGGTTTTGTTGTTGTAAAAGATGAGAAACTAAAAAAAACAATAAATAACCTGACGGGAATTAACCACAACTGGAGGTTACTCTATGAACATGATTGCGGTGGATATGGAAAAGTTCCTCCGGAATTGATCGAATTCATCAATGATTTTCATAAAAAACATCAAATTCTTTTGGATCCCTTATATACAGGCAAAATGCTTTTTGGTATTTTTACACTTATAAAAAATAAACAATGGCATTGGGGAAACAACATCCTAATAATACATACGGGAGGAATACAGGGGATACAGGGAGTAAACGACCGTTTATCTCGCCAAGGAAAACAAATCATTCAATGCTAAAAAATACTTTTTTTATACTTTTTTCGTGTTTCTTATTCAGTTGTAGTGTTACCAAAACAGTGCGACCAAAGCAAGCTCCAGTTGAATCAAAAACATTTGAAAAAACTCCAGTTGCTAAGAAGAAAGAAGTTGTAAAAGCAACTCCAAAAAAAACAGTTAATAGAGTAAAGCTAACCCAAGCCCAGAAGGTGCAAGCTTATTTAGCTCAATTCGGACCGATTGCACAAGCAGAAATGAAGATGTATAAAATTCCGGCTAGTATTACTCTAGCTCAGGGAATTTTGGAATCTGGAACAGGAGCTGGAAGGTTGGCAGTAGAGGGGAATAATCACTTCGGAATTAAATGCCATCGTGGTTGGAACGGAGGAAGAATATATCATGACGACGATGAAAAAGGGGAGTGCTTTAGAACCTATTTAGATCCAGCAGAATCGTATCGTGATCATTCTGTTTTTCTTAGTGGAAGACCCAGGTATGCTTTTTTATTTAAGCTCAATAAAAAAGATTATAAGGCATGGGCAAGAGGATTAAAAAAAGCAGGTTATGCTACCGATCCAAAGTATCCTAAAAAAATCATAAGCATTATCGAGCGCTACAAATTATACAAGTACGACTCAAAGAAACAGGTAACTGTTAATTTAGAAGAGCCAAAAAAAACTATCTTAAAAAAATCAAATAGCAAAACTCACATTGTAAGTGTGGGCGACACCTTATATTCTATTGCGAGAGCCTATCGAATTTCAGTACAGGATATCATAAAAGAAAATAATCTAGACGATAATAATATTTTTAAAGGTCAAGAATTGATCATTCCAAAATCCAAATAACCCATGCAGTACCAACGCAGTAGTAGTTTATTTAAAGAAGCTCAAGAAGTAATTCCAGGAGGAGTAAATTCTCCAGTTCGCGCATTTAAAGCCGTAGGTGGAACACCAATATTTGTAGATAATGCTCAAGGAGCTTATTTGTATGATGTGGATGGTAATAGGCTCATCGATTACATCGCAAGTTGGGGCCCCATGATTTTAGGCCATGTTTATGAGCCCGTTATTGAAGCTTTAACAGCGCGTGCTAAAAAAGGAACTTCTTTTGGAATGCCAACCGAATTAGAAACCCAGATTGCTAAGCTTGCTATTGAAATGATTCCGAATATGGATAAAATCCGATTTGTGAACTCAGGTACAGAGGCATGTATGAGTGCCGTTCGTTTAGCAAGAGGATATACTTCGAGAGAAAAAATAATCAAATTTGCAGGTTGTTATCATGGACATTCTGATTCGTTTCTAATTCAAGCCGGAAGTGGTGCTATTACCTTTGGAGCTCCCAATAGTCCTGGTGTAACACAGGGTACTGCAAAAGATACTCTATTGGCACAATACAACGATCTCGAAAGTGTAGAAGGTGTATTTGAACAATATCCGAATGAAGTTGCTGCTATTATTATAGAACCTGTAGCTGGAAACATGGGTTGTATTCCACCAAATAAGGGATTCCTCGAAGGTTTACGCTCGCTCTGCGATCGATACGGGGCTTTATTGATTTTTGATGAGGTTATGACCGGATTTAGACTTGCTCCGGGAGGAGCGCAAGAACGTCTAAATATTCGAGCTGATATTGCTACCTATGGAAAAGTTATTGGTGGAGGTTTGCCTGTTGGTGCATTCGCTGCTTCTAACGAAATAATGAACCATTTAGCACCTGATGGTCCTGTTTATCAGGCTGGAACTTTGAGTGGAAATCCATTGGCTATGGCAGCCGGTCTTGCAATGTTGAATGCATTAAATCAACAGCTTGAAATGTACGATCGCCTTGATAAGAAAACGGAGCGATTCCACCTTGGAATGGAAGAACGTATTTCTGTCACCGGGTTGCCATATCAGATCAATCGTTTTGGGTCCATGGTTTCCATACATTTTACGAATACTCCAGTAATTGATTTTACTACTGCTGCAGAGGGTAATAATGATTACTTTAAGAAGTATTTCCACGGGATGTTAAAAGAGGGAGTTTACTTACCGCCTAGTGCTTTCGAAAGTTACTTCCTTAATGATGCTCTTACTAATGAGGATATTGACTTCACTCTTGATGCATTTGAAAGGGTAATCAAAGGCCTTTAAAGTTTAATTAAACGTATTTTTAAATTCTTTTAAGAAGCTTATAAAGCTGTAACAAAAAGACCCTCTTCCGTCTTTTCAACTTTTGCAATTCCTTTCTTAGTTAAGCCTTTAATTGAAACATCCCATTTTTTGTTACTCAGTCCCGCTTGTTCTTTAAGGGATGGAAGTTCAATAGGAGAGTTAGCTTTTAAGAGTCCTACGATTAGTTTTTCTTCATCTGTTAATTCTATAGCTTTCTTTTCTGGTCGCATCTGTGGGAAAAACAGTACTTCCTGAATCGAGCTGTTGTTGGTCATAAGCATCACTAAACGATCGATTCCGATTCCGATTCCAGAAGTAGGAGGCATCCCGTATTCTAGGGCACGTAAAAAATCTTGATCGATGAACATTGCTTCGTCATCTCCTTTTTCACTTAGTTTTAATTGATCTTCAAAACGTTCTTTTTGGTCTATCGGATCATTAAGCTCTGAATATGCATTAGCCAATTCCTTTCCATTAACCATTAATTCAAAGCGCTCGGTTAGTTTAGGGTTGGATCGATGCTCTTTGGTAAGTGGGCTCATTTCTTTTGGATAGTCCGTAATGAAAGTCGGTTGAATGTAGTGATGCTCACACTTTTCACCGAATATCTCATCGATTAGTTTTCCTACTCCCATAGTTTCATCCACTTCAATTCCAAGTCCTTTAGCAGTTTCTCGTAAGGTGTTTTCATCCATATTCGAAACATCAATTCCAGTATGAATTTCGATTGCTTTTAGGATAGGAACTCTTGGGTAAGGAGCTTTAAAGTCAATGGTGTGATCTCCAACCTGAACTTTAGAACTGCCGTTAGAATCAACGGCTACTTTTTCAAGTAATTCTTCCGTAGTCTCCATCATCCAGAAATAATCTTTGTATGCAACATATAATTCCATAACTGTAAATTCTGGATTGTGGGTTCGGTCCATTCCTTCGTTTCTGAAGTCTTTTGAAAATTCGTAAACTCCGTCAAATCCACCAACAATTAATCTTTTTAAATACAATTCGTTGGCTACTCTCAGGTATAATGGAATATCAAGTGCATTATGATGCGTCATAAAAGGTCGTGCAGACGCACCACCCGGAATAGGTTGTAGGATAGGCGTTTCTACTTCTAAATATTCTTTAGTATTAAAAAACTCTCGAATACTGTTTGTTATTTTAGTCCTCTTAATGAAGGTGTCTTTGACTTTAGGGTTTACAATTAAATCTACATAGCGTTGTCTGTATCGTAACTCAGGATCATTAAATTCATCATAAGTATTTCCTTCTGAATCTGTTTTTGGAAGCGGAAGTGGGCGAAGGGTTTTGTTTAAAATATCGAATTTCTTTACAGAAATAGTTTGTTCTCCTACTTGAGTTGTAAAAAGGATTCCCTCTATTCCAATAATATCTCCAATGTCTAGGAGTTTTTTATAAACTTCGTTATAAAGAGTTTTATCATCTCCTTCACAGATTTCATCTCGGTTAAAGTAGACCTGAATTCTTCCTTGACTATCCTGCACTTCTGCAAAACTAGCTTTCCCTTGAATTCTTCTTGACATGAGTCTGCCGGCAATAATAACAGTTTTCCCTTCTACAAAATCATTCTTAATAGAAGCTGAAGTTTGGTCAACAGGATATAAAGGTGCTGGGTATGGATTAATACCAAGTTCTCTTAGTCGTGCTAGTTTCTCTCTTCTAATGATTTCCTGTTCGCTTAGTGCAGCCATAGTGTCAAAAATTTTAGCAAAGATAAAGGTTTCCTTCAATTGAAAAATTCAATTTTCACTATCTTGCTAAAAAATATTCTTGTGAGTCTATTTCGAGTACTACTTTCCATACTTTTTCCTCCGCTTGCAGTTTTAGATAAAGGCTGTGGATCAGTTTTAATTGTCTTTATATTAACTATTTGCGGTTGGGTTCCAGGCGTTATAGCAGCGTTGGTGATTTTGAATAACACGAATCGTTATTATGGGTAATCAAAATAAAAAAGTAAAAGTAACCGATTTAGATCATACTGCATATCAGCCTGCTTGGGATTTTCAAGAAAAGCTTTTGAAGGAAATAGTAGATCTCAAAATTGCGAATCGGAACAAGGAAGTTCAGCAAGAAACTCCAAATTATTTTTTGTGGGTAGAACACCCTCCAGTCATTACTTTAGGTAAAAGTGGTGCAATTGACAATTTGTTGCTAAGTGAGGATCAACTTAAAAATCGTGGAATTGAATACTTCAAAACGAATCGAGGAGGTGACATTACCTTTCATGGACCCGGACAAGTGGTGGGTTACCCAATTTTAGATTTAGAGAATTTTTTTACAGACATTCATAAGTACTTAAGACTCCTTGAGGAAATGGTAATTTTGACTCTTAAAGATTACGGTTTAACAGCGACTAGAAGTCCAGGTGAAACAGGTGTTTGGCTGGATGTCGGCACCCCATTTGCCAGAAAAATATGTGCTATGGGAGTAAAAGCAAGTCGTTGGGTAACCATGCATGGGTTTGCTCTTAATGTTAATACGGATCTTTCTTTTTTCAGTTATATTATTCCCTGTGGTATTCAAGGAAAAGCAGTGACTTCACTTCAAGCGGAACTTAAAAGGGAAATTCCTTTAGTTGAAGTGCGTTTAAAATTAAGTACTCACTTTCAAGAACTTTTTGAAGCTGAATTTATATAGATTAATTGATTTCGTATACAAGCATTCCGTTAGTTTCGGACTGAACTACTAATTCAACTGCTTTATCATCATCTGCATTTACTAAATCTGCTGCTGAGGTTCCGTATACAGGAAACCCACTTACTGGAGTTCCATTGCTGAAAAACAAGTATACTTTTTGTGCATCCAAATCCGTCGTAGTTACATAAATAACATTATTAATATAAAAGATTCTAGGTTCTGAATATCGCCCAAAAGGGAGGGTTACAGGAATTCCTTTTATGTTAAGATTATTTTCAGATAAGGTAACTAATGATTTTGTAGTCGTTGTGATTTTATGTCCCGTTGCTAGTTTTAAATCCGTTTTAATTATATTTCCTTTAGTATCAATCTGAATTAAATTACCACCCGTATCAGATGTAGAAAATGTTTTTAAATAGGAACTTACTTTGTTCCCTGAAAAAGGAATCGTTTCCTTTACTTTAATTCTCGAATTCCCAACTCGATTTAAGAGGTTTAATTTTCCACTCTCTTCTTGAATTGCGATATAGTCTTTTTTATCAATTCGAATATGAACCGGAGCGTTAATTATAGGAGTTTTTGTTTTTTTGAATTTGAATCCGGTGACTTTTTTACCCTTTGAATTGAACATGTGTACCTTATTTCCTTGAGCCAATAAAAATCGGTAATCTCTTCTTTGGTCATAATCAAAAACTGCAAGTGGCTGAATTGGTTCTGAAGCTGGTATTTTTATAGAAAAAGGTTTGACTACAGTTCCGTTTCGATCTAGAACATAAAACCTGTTTTCAGTTCTAAAAGCCATTTGAAGACGCTTGTTTTTGTATAAATCTACCTGCTGTATATCTCCTTGGATTTGACCCGAAAATTCTTTTTTCCAAAATAATTTTCCTTTATCTGAAAATAGATATAGGTTGTTGTTGATGTCTTGAACTACAACATCCATTCTTTTTGTTCGATGATTTTTAATCCATTGTGGTGCTCTACCAAGTGGGGCATCTAGTTGAAGTAGGTATTGATTTGAAACTGAATTTTCTTGTTTTTCTAGTTCGTTCTTGTGAATTCTTAAATGTACATGCATGAATCCATTTTCAAAAACACCTTGGAAACCTACAAGTGGATAGCGCTCCGTATCTATTTTTGAAAAAGGGTTTTTATTTTCCTCTTTGTTTTTCCATGATTCAATTAATAACTTGGATTGAGCTATCCAATAGATCGAACTTTTTGAAGCTAGTTCTTCTTTAAATGTGTTATAAATTATACTAGAGGCAAGTGTGCTTCCATCTTTATAGCTGCTAATCACTGTTTTGATTGCTTCCTCTGAAGAAGTAAAAACAAAAAAACCGTCGATTATACAACCCCAATTTGGTGTTACCTTTCCTCCAATTGCTGCTGTAAAGACTAAAAGGTCTTGAGGTAATTTAACAGGGTAATACGAAACTTTCCTGTATTTTTTTGAGTTTTCAAGAATAGGGATTAGTTTTTCTTGAGTTTGTATTTCGTTTTGAGAATGAAAAAGTAGCACCGATTCAGATCCAATTTCAATCCAGCCGATTTCATCAATGGTTTTTAATCCCTCAAGTTTTATTTCTTCTAATGCTACATTATGATGCAAGACCCAAAGTTTAAAAGCATCTTCTGTTTCTAAGGGATTGTTAAATGGAATTGACAAGAAAGCGGTACTGTTTTGCGGTACTACCTGATCTAAAAGTATTTTTTGAGTTTCATTGTTTTTAATAATCCCTAGAGGATCACCCAAAGAATCTAGTATTGAAACAAGTCCATCAAGGCTTACTCCTTCTTTTTCAAAACTGAGATCATATGCGTTCCAATCTTTACTAACTTTCGGCATCAAAGGGGTCGAATTGAATACAGTTTCAATCAATTCTTCAGCTTTTGGCTGAACCAATATATTTAAAGGGGCATCTGTATCAATTGTATCGTACACCGCGCTGAATAAATTCTTAGTTTCAGAATTGTTTGTTTGTTGATATTTACGGATGCAGTTTTCTATTAGAAGTTGAGAAGTAGACCTAAGGGTGTACCCGGATATAAAGGTGCTGTACAAAATTGTGTTTTCTCTTTTCTCAATATTTATACGCATTTTACTGTATTCTATTCCAGGACCTGCAATAAGAGTAGAGTCTATTGATGATTTATAAATATGAGTCAGTGCACCTGGGTCTTTGCCAACTTTTGTAACACACAAAAGACTAGTAACATTAGGTGTTTCAGATAATAACTCACTGATATCACTTGTAACTTTTGGATTTAGAGATTTAATTTGTTTAAAAATCTCATTGTTGTTGAGTTCATTTTTAACCGAGTTCAAATCATTTACCTGCACAACCCAACTACTATTTTGTGGAATCCAGTCAATGAGTTTACTCTCTTTAGAAATCGAGGTTTCACATCCGATAACCAAAAGGGTTAGGATCAATAAAGAAAAAAGAAAGGAGGTGGTTTTTGTGAGACGAAGTGAATTCGTGTAGTTCATATATTATTCTTTATGAGAAACAAAAATAAGAAACTCAAAATTTAATTTGAAGTTGTTCAGGAAGTAATCTAAAAGTTTTTCGGTGATGAATCGTTGTTCCTATTTTTTTTATGGCTTCTCTGTGTTTCTTAGTTGGGTATCCTTTGTTGTTTTTCCAATCGTATTCTGGATGTTTTTGATCTAATTTAAGCATAATGTCATCTCGATATGTTTTGGCAAGAACCGATGCAGCTGCAATATTCTGATATTTTCCATCTCCTTTAATAATGCATTTGTGAGGTATGTTTTGAAAAGGATGGAAACGGTTTCCATCTACAAGAATATGAGTTGGATTGAGTTTTAATTTTTTTAAAGCTCTATGCATTGCTTCAATTGAAGAGTTTAGGATATTTATTTCATCTATTTCTGATGGAGAACAATGTGCCACGGCAAAAGCTAACGCTTTTTTTTCAATAATGGGACGGAGAAAACACCTTTGTTTTTCAGTTAGTTTTTTTGAATCGTTTAATAAAGGTTCTTTAAAGTCAGCTGGAAGTATTACAGCAGCTGCTGTAACTGGTCCAGAAAGGCACCCACGTCCAGCTTCATCGGTTCCGGCTTCTAATCCATCTATTAATTGTAAGCTTAACACATTTTATATTTTAGGAATCTCAATTCAAATTACTTACAATTATTTAACTTCGCAATCAAAATTACATCCTTTCATGGCTCAAAGATTCTTTTTACTGTTTTTTTTGTTGATTAGTGGCCTTGCTTTCAGTCAAATTGGAGGTAATGACTATCAAAAAAAGTACAACAGTAAAAGAGCATTAACAGGTGGTGCAGATGGTCCTTCGGAACAAGACATGCAACTACAATTTGATGAATCCAAAAAAAGTTCTAAACTACTGGATTCTGTTTCCATTGAAATGTATAAGTTTTATACAGTTGCCAGAGATTCGAGTTATGTGGACACGACGTTGACAATTCAAAAAGAGTATAAAGTAAATTTTTTACGTAAAGATTATTTCGAATTACTTCCATTTTCTAATACGGGTCACGCATTTAACCGTTTGGGTTACGATTTTTCAAAAACAGAGTTATTGTCAGGATTGGGAGCAAGATCTAAGCATTCTGCATATGTAGAAGCAGACCAAACTTTATATTATTATGTCCCAACACCTTTAACGGAACTAATGTTTCGGACAACATTCGAACAAGGTCAAATGGCTAAAAGTACCGTAGCAGTAAATCTATCTCCACAATTTAACTTTGCATTTGCTTACAAAGGATCTAGATCTTTGGGTAAATATGTGCATTATAGATCAGCAAATGAACTTTTTGAATTTTCATTTAATTATAAATCTCTTAATGAACGATATGTTCTCTTAGGTCATTATGCAAATCAGTCTGTTGAAAACCAAGAGAATGGGGGTTTAAACCGAGAGGCAATTATTTTGTTTAAAGATGATGATCCTGAATTTAGAGACCGATCTCTTTTGGATGTTCGTATTAAAACCGCCGAAAATCTTCTTGCTGGAAAGCGTTCTTTTATAGATCATAATTGGAATCTGGTTGTTCCGAAAGATTCTGTAACGACTAAAATACTTCTTGGACATCGTTTTTTAAATGAATCACGTTACTATAATTACACGGATACTAGTCCAATAGATCATTATGGAGATTTGGTTTTTGGAACAAATACAATCAACGATTTTTCAAGACTACGAAGAACAAGCAATCAAATTTATAGTGAGTTTAATACCCGGTACACCGGAAAACTGAGAGCCGGGATTTCTGTGGTTCAGTCCAATTATTTCTTTGAAATAGAAGAAGAGGAGCTTACTGATGAAGAAACTTTACCGGGAGATCCAAGCCAAATTGAAACGACTCAATATTTGTTGAATGGGGATTGGAAGTTTCAATGGAACGGATTTTCAATGCAAGCTTTACTTCAGAAAAGCGTTGGAGGAACCCTTTTAAGTGATGAGATATCAGCACAAGCACGTTATCAATTCTTAAATAAAACAACGGTAACCGTTAGAACAAGTTTTAGAAATCAAACTCCAGATTTTAATTTTCAATTATATAAAAGTAATTACGAAGCATATAATTGGTATAATCCTGACTTAGAGAATCAAAAAACCCTCCACTTTTCACTCAACCTGGATCATCCATGGCTAGGAGAAGTTTATGCGCATTGGCAGCAATTGAATAATTATACTTATTTTAATACCACTCGCTTTAGACCTGAAGATGAAGATCCTGATGTTGACAGAGAAAGCATTCTGTACGTAGCTCCAGAAGAAATCTACTTAGCTGCTCCAGAGCAAGAGACAAATACCTTAAATTATATTAAGATCCGTTACAGCTCCGAGTTTAAAATCAGGAAATTTGCGCTTACCAATACGTTGCAATATCAAAGAGTTTCTGGTACTTCAAAAACGAATACAGAAGAACAGGTCTCTCAAGCGCTAAATGTACCGGAATGGAACCTTCGAACTACGCTTAGTTATAGTAGCAATGTGTTTAAGAAAGCAATGTTTGTCCAAGCAGGAATTACTGGACAGTATTTTACATCCTATTATGCAGACCGATATAATCCTTTGTTGGGAGATTTTTCAAGACAAGACCAAGAATTAATAGGTGATTTCCCAAGACTTGATTTCTTTATTAATGGAAGAGTACAGCGAACCAGACTTTATCTAAAAGCAGAGCACTTCAATACCTTGTTTATGGAACCGACCTATCTTAGTGCTCCAGGATACCCTTACAGAGATTTTGTTATTCGTTTCGGTTTAGTTTGGAATTTCTTCCAGTAGATAGTATTTATCCTACTTAAAAAAGAATTGTTTTTTGAGTTTATCTTAGATCTCCTTTTTAATTGTTAATTTCACAATTCACCCCTTTTTAAGTGAAATACGCTTCATTCAAAAATAATCAATAAAAAAATAATTTTTTTATCACAAAAACTTGCCTGTAATGTCTTGTATTTCAAGGTGTCTGTGAGGGTGTTTAGTCGGTGTCAAAAAAAAACTTAATTTTTTCTCAAAAGTAGTTGCTGAATGATAAAAAGCGTTCTATATTTGCACCCGCTAAAGAGAACAACAGTATAGTTGTCTAAGGCAAAAGTTCATTG
>Ga0233426_10001395_pt1 | contig 22370 bp, 23 predicted proteins | sample SI_118_April2016_6_FD_179875 | JGI IMG/M metagenome (GOLD analysis project Ga0233426, IMG submission 179875) | Seawater microbial communities from Saanich Inlet, British Columbia, Canada - SI_118_April2016_10_MG | ecosystem: Environmental > Aquatic > Marine > Inlet | place: Canada: British...
GCATCGGACTTATTCCAGATTCAGGAGGCACCTACTTTTTACCCCGGTTGATTGGAAGACAGAAAGCAACCGGCCTAATGATGTTAGCCGATAAAATCAGCGCAACCGAAGCACAGCAAATGGGAATGATTTACCAAGCACTGCCGGATGAAGGATTTGAAGAAGCGTCAATGGCGATTGCAATTAAGCTATCGAAACGACCCACTGTAGGTTTAGGCTTGACCAAAAGACTTCTAAACGAGACTTTCCACAATTCGTTAGAAAAACAATTGAACAGAGAAGGAGAAGAACAGGTGGTGGCTGCATCATCTGACGATTACAACGAAGGAGTACAAGCATTTTTGGAGAAAAGAAAACCTGAGTTTACAGGAAAGTAAAAACATTTAAGAAGAGATGATGGAGATAGGAGTTATTGGAGCAGGCACCATGGGTAGCGGAATTGCGCAAGTAGCGGCTCAAAGTAATCACACCGTTTGGTTATTTGATACAAATGATGCCGCATTAGATAAAGCTCAAACCAGCCTGAAAAAAATCATGGCGAGGTTGGTGGAGAAGGGTAGAAAAACGCAAGAAGAGGCGGATGCTATAATCTCCCGTGTCCATAACACAACTGATTATCATTCATTTCAGAATAGCGGTTTAGTCATTGAGGCAATCATCGAAAATCTAGATATCAAAAAGAAGGTGTTTTCATCACTGGAATCTGTTGTATCCAAAGATTGTATCCTCGCTTCTAATACAAGTTCACTTTCCATAGCTTCAATCGCCGCTTCGTGTGATACTCCCGAGCGGGTTGTTGGCATCCATTTCTTTAACCCAGCACCGCTAATGCCATTGGTTGAGATTATTCCTGCTGTGCAGACCTCCGAAGAGAATCTTCAAAAAGCGAAGGACCTTATAGATAGCTGGAAGAAAGTTACAGTTGTAACCAAGGATACCCCAGGGTTTATTGTGAATAGAGTAGCCCGACCATTTTATGGTGAAGCGATTCGCATATATGAAGAAGGAATTGCTGACATGGTGACCATAGATTGGGCCATGAAGGAAATTGGCGGTTTCAGAATGGGGCCATTTGAGTTAATGGATTACATTGGAAATGACATCAACTATACGGTGACTGAGACGGTTTGGACAGCCTTTTATTATGATCCAAGGTACAAGCCATCCTTCACTCAAAAACGAATGATGGAGGCTGGATACTTAGGACGTAAATCTGGTCGAGGTTATTACAGCTATGCGGAAGGCGCCACAAATCCAGAACCAGATAAAAATCAAGTAGTAGGTGAGGCCATTGTTTGGCGAATACTAATCATGCTTATCAACGAAGCAGCCGATGCATTGCATCTCGGAGTTGCGTCTGCGAAAGACATAGACTTAGCAATGACCAAAGGCGTTAATTATCCAAAAGGCTTATTAAAATGGGCTGATGAGAGAGGTGTCCAAAATGTATTGGATGGATTGGATAAGTTGTACGCTGCCTATCATGAAGAGCGATACCGAGCAAGTGTATTGCTAAGGCAAAAGGCTGCTTTCGAGAAAAAGTTTTATCCATAGCCTATGCGCTTTGCGGTACTTTTCTTTCTGATTTCAATATTGACCAGCTGTGGAAATTGTGAATCCACGGATTGTGATAATGGCGATTGTGACGGTCGGGCTTGTGTATGCGAAGATGGTTATGTAGGTCAATCTTGCGACTCACAAGCCAAGCCAAATGCAATCAGAATTACCAGAGTAGAATTGAATGAATTGCCAGACAAACCCTTTGAATCCAGGGTATGGGATGATGATACATCGACCGCCAGGGCTAATTTACCGGATGTTATGTTGCAAGTTCGTTTAGGAACGAGTCAAGATCTGACATTTACCAGTATTGAACGATTTCCGGATACCGAGGCACGCGCCTTTGTTTTTGAACGGAACATGGATTTTAAGATTGAAAATGTATTCCCTGAGCTGAGATTAACCGTTGCTGATTTAGATATTCCCAAACCAACTCCGATATACTCCATTATCGTTTCAGGTTATTACAATCCAGTAAATGGTTTTCCTGAAATGATAACAAGGAAAGATGAAAATGGAGCTGAGTATACGCTCTACTTAGAGTACGATCATTAATTTTCTACAATCGCTAGCATCAAATCTTCCAGTTTTTGCATGATCTCGTTGCGTCTCTTGCTGTCGTAATCATTCAGCATCACACAGAATGCTACGGTTTCTCCTTGGTTGTTTTTTATGTATCCAGCATAGTTCCTGACCCCGGTCATAGTGCCACTCTTTGCTTGCATATTGCCGGCAAGCTTTGGATTGGTGAACGAATTTTTAATTGTTCCAGATTGTCCAGCAATAGGTAAACTATTAATAAATGAGTCTTTGTTTTTGGAACGGTACATCATGGTAAGTAGATCGAGCATTGAGTAGCATGTGAGGCGATTTAACGGACTTAAACCACTGCCATCTATAAAACGATTCCCTTTTATTGTTCCCTGTTTTGATAGCGTTTTTTCAATTTGATTAATGCCTCCTTCAGTTGATTTACCCAGGTCGCTTTCGTCTAACTGCACAAGCAGTGCTTCCGCAAATAGATTGATGCTGTTTTCGTTGGTCATTTTCACAATGGAGTAAAGTGGTGGTGAAACCAAAGTTGAAATTGTACTCAGATTAGCATGTTCGATATAATCGAAATCAATTCGCACCTGTCTGGCCTTTAAACTGCCCGCTTTCAGAATTTCATTTCCAAACCGTTGCATTGGCTTTGGGTGTGAAGCCTTCACCAAAAAGGTGGTTCGGTTTGATGGAATAGTCCCCTTGGCGTAGATTAAATCAGATCCAGGAGCGCTGAAAAACCAAGCATCGTCTCGGTTTGATTCCGAAGCGGTTACTTCCAAATCTATGGTTAGGCCCTCTGAATTCTGAGTTTTAGAGCTCAGCATTGCGGGCTTACCGACCTGAGCACTGTTTAGATAAACTTCAAGCAAGTTGTCTCTCCAAATAATGGGGGTTGGACTCGCGCCAAAATAATTTCCCATGTCTTCCCAAATCCAGCCGCGGGGTGTGTTGTGTGCACTAAAGCCGGACGCGTCAATAATCAAGGATCCGGTAAAGGATGAAATAGAAGAAAGGTCTTCTTTGATCTGATCTAAGGATGTTGGCTGAGATGAGTAGTACTTTGATTGCAATGTTGGATCGCCAGATGGAAACACATAAAGGTCACCACTTACGGCACCTGACTCCTCATCTATTGCAGCTTTGATGGTGGTTTCGAATTGAAATTCTGAACCTAATGTTTCTAGTGCGACACCGGTTGTTATCAATTTCTGAATGGAAGCTGGAGTCATGCTTTTCCCACCATTGTAATCTGCAATGACTTTTCCATTATCCATGTTAACGGCCATGAAAGCCAGGCTTCCATTGGCTAATCCAGCATCCGATTGAAGCTTTTTTAGCGCCATCTCGACCTTGTTTTCAGTCGGTACTTGAGCAAGCAAGAATGAGGTGAACAGAATGGAAAGTGAAAGGGAAATGCTCTTTTTCATCGTTACTGATCTTTAGTACAACAAGTATATCTCAATTGCGCCAAGGCCTGACAAGGGTAGTCTAAACAATTGCGACATTACCTATTTCGCGAGCGAGCTCTGCTAGTAGCGGTCATCTTATTGCCCCTTTCCCTCCTAGGTCAAAACCCAGGTGTAGCGTTTATTTCTGGTGATTTTAGTGGGTGGAATAAGTTGGAAGGCACAAAATATTATGGCATTGGGTTGCAAACCTTGTTAACTCCTAGCCCAAGTAATAATGCATTTCGACTTGCGGCACAGTCAGACACTAGTGCTTATGGTCCGAATACGGATAGTCTAATTAAGGTTGTGCCTGCTGGCTTTGGTCACTCAATGAGGTTGGGGAATTTTGTTGGCGGAATAGAGGCTGAGCGCATGACTTACACTTGGACGATAAGTGAAGAAAATGCAATACTTAGCTATAAATATGCGCTCGTTTCACAAGAGCTAAATCATGCTCCACAATGGCTGCCGACAGTCGGATTTCTGGTCATGGATCAAGACAGTGCGGTTATATAATGCTCAGAGCAGCTTATTATTCCCAGTTATACTGACCTACCGCTGGAAACCGCAGCCGGTTCGTTTCCAGTTGTTAAGTATAATAAATGGCGCACCGTCACCATTGACTTGTCTCCCTTTGTGGGCCAAACAATGACTTTTGTGGCCGCGAACTCGGATTGTGGTTTGGGTCAGCATTTCAGTTATGTCTATTTCGCGGTTCAGTATTTTGCAAAAAACTAGCGTTCAGCATTATTGCAAAAAATCGGATGAAATTTATTTAAATGCCCCAGAAGGTTTTGACTCATATGCTTGGAATACTGGAGATTCGAATAGAGTATTGTACATCAATAGCCCAAGCGCCCAAATAGACGAGTGGAATGTCCCTCTCTCAATTCCTTGGATTGATTCAGAAAAATCAAGCGTTTACTCCTATGACGGAACTTTTATAGATAAAAATGAAATTCGTCATTACCTCAATGGTACCATTACGGTTTTGAAATAGAGCAATTGGCTTTCTTTGTGGAAATGTCAGTTTATGGATGCTAAAGTAAAAGCCAGCAAGGTTGTGGATCGGATGTATAACAATGATCTATTTAGTCAATGGCTGGGCATTGAGCGAATACAAGACGGGGCAGGATCGTCAGAATTAAAAATGACAATTCGCAAAGAAATGCTCAATGGCTTTGACATTGCGCATGGTGGTATAACCTATGCGCTCGCAGATTCAGCATTGGCCTTTGCCTCTAACGGTCATGGCAGAATGTCTTTAAGTGTGGAGACTTCCATTTCACATACAGAATCGCTTAAAGAAGGTGATGTGATTATGGCAACAGCCGAAGAAATGAGCTTGTCTAATAAAATTGGAGTCTATCATATTACTATTCGAAATCAGGATAAAAAGGTGGTAGCACTCTTTAAGGGAACAGTATATCGTACTGGCAAAGAATGGGATGTGTAGGCTAGTTTGAATGAATTCACATCATGAGTGCATTATTTAGGTTTCACGCTAGAATCTACGATCTTCGCACATCGAAAAATCAGAACAAATGAGAGAAGCATACATAGTTGATGGTATTCGCACGCCAGTCGGAAAGTTCGGAGGAACATTGTCTCCTGTGCGCACAGATGATTTGGGCGCAATGGTCATTAAAGAATTGATGAGTCGCAATCAATCAGTTGATTGGGAAATGGTGGATGATGTAATCATGGGATGTGCTAATCAAGCTGGAGAAGACAATAGAAATGTTGCGCGTATGGCGCTGCTCTTAGCTGGAATGCCTTGGAAAGTACCAGGAGAAACAGTGAATAGACTCTGTAGCTCAGGCATGAGTGCTGCGATACACGCCCGCAGGGCAATTGCTGCCAATGAAGGTGATCTTTTTGTAACGGGAGGTGTGGAGCATATGACTCGCGGACCTTGGGTCATGAGCAAGTCTTCTCGACCATTTGGTAACGACAGCAAGTTATTTGATTCGAGCTTTGGATGGCGTTTTGTAAATCCGAAGATGAAGGATCTTTACGGTACGCATGCCATGGGTGAAACGGCAGAGAATTTGGTTGAACAATTTGGCGTTTCAAGAGAAGATCAGGACAGATTTGCACTCTGGTCTCAACAAAAGGCTTTTGCTGCACAGCAGTCAGGTCGATTAGCAGAAGAGATTGTGCCTTTAAGTATTCCGCGCAGAAAACAAGAAGCATTGATTTTCGAACACGATGAATTCATTAAAGGGAATTCTACAATGGAAGCGCTCTCAGAATTGCGAGCTGCATTCAAAAAGGAGGGAGGCAGTGTTACTGCTGGTAATGCATCTGGATTGAACGATGGTGCAGCGGCTATGCTCATAGCAAGTGAAGATGGATTGAAGAAACACAACCTTACTCCAACGGCACGAATTGTATCATCTGGAGTTTCTGGAGTAGAACCAAGCATCATGGGAATAGGTCCAGTTGAAGCTTCGAAATTGGCGTTAAAGCGAGCCGGGTTAACCATGGACGATATGGATATTCTAGAATTCAATGAGGCATTTGCAGTTCAAACATTGGCTTGTACTAGGCAATTGGGCGTAGATGATGATGATGAACGAATCAATCCAAATGGTGGAGCCATTGCCATAGGTCACCCCCTTGGTATGACAGGAGCTCGAATACTACAATCTGCAGCGATTGAATTACACAAAACCCAACGAGAATATGCCTTGGTTGCCATGTGCATTGGAGTTGGTCAAGGTTACGCTACAATAATCGAAAGAGTATAATGGCACACCACTCAGGCTTTGTAAACATCATCGGAAACCCTAATGTGGGTAAATCTTCATTGCTCAATGCCTTGATTGGGGAGAAGCTCGCCATAATCAACGCCAAGGCGCAAACAACACGTCATCGCATTTTCGGTATTTATAATGATGAAGAATACCAGATCGTGTTTTCTGATACACCGGGTGTCATCAAGCCTGCATATAAGATGCAGGAAAGCATGATGGGTTTTGTGAAAGAGGCTTTGGTCGATGCCGATGTGTTTTTATTCATGGCCGAGTTGGGTGATCGAGAGTTTAAGGATGAAAGAGTGCTGGAAAAGCTTCAATCATCGGATACATCGCTGATTGTGGCGCTGAATAAAATCGATATAGGTGATCAAGATTCGCTTGATGCGGATATCACATATTGGTCAGAGACATTTCCAAAGGCCAAAAAAATATTCGCCTTATCAGTAACCGAGAAATTCAATATTCCTGAAGTTTTCCGTGCCATCAAAGAGCTTATTCCAGAAGGCCCAGAGTGGTACCCAAAAGATCAGTTGACAGATAAGAATGAGCGTTTCATAGTAGGCGAAATAATCCGAGAAAAAATCTTGACTCACTTCAAGCAAGAGATTCCATATTCAGTGCAAGTTGAGGTGGAAGATTTTAAAGAAGAGGAAGAAATTATCCGTGTCAGAGCGCTCATCATTGTTGCAAGAGATTCGCAGAAGAATATAATTATCGGACATAGAGGTTCTATGATAAAGCGAGTTGGTACGGAAGCTAGAAAGGATATGGAGCGCTTCTTTGATAAAAAAGTCTTCCTCCAAACCTTTGTAAAGGTGGACAAGGACTGGAGAAATGATGACCGAAAGCTGAAGAAGTACGGGTATTGATTATCGAATCGGAAGCACCGCAACGCAATTCTTAAACTCCGGATTTCCCATGATTTCGTTGTGCAAAATCACATTGAATTCTAGGTTTACGGTGTTGTACAATACCTCGCTGCCAGTAATAGGATCAATATAATCATCGGTAAATTCTAAGACTTCGTACGTAGCCCATTGTGGTTGCAATTGTGTTTCTGAGCGATAGATATTACCCATTTCATCTGAGTATAATACCTCAACGGTTCCATAATCAGAATTCAAAGTAACTGGTGGATTGAAGGGTGTAGTTTCAACCTTATAGCTAAAATTGATGTTGCATAAGGCACTACTATCCACAATCTGATTTCTCACATTTTGAGCCTTGCATCCATTACCATCAATTTCTAAAAGGACTGTTTCTATGCCATCAACTGGAATGGAGTTGAATTGGTAATTTACTTGATCAGAAGAAGCAGTTGGGCCTTTTTGTTCTTCGATTTTCTGCAGTCGTCTATTGCCGTGTTAATCGTGATCCGCTTAACCCAGTTTTGAAAGGCCACTTCTGGTTTATATGTGTCAATCTTATCGCACACTTTTAAGAAAGCTTGATTGACCAGTGCTTTTGCATCATCATGGTTTGATAGGTATCTCAAACAGATCTGCATCATCATTCCATAACATTCCTTATACAGCTCAAATTGTGCTTCGCGCTCGTTCTTTTTGCAACGTTCTATAAGGTCCGAATGGATTTCCATATAAAATAGAAAAGGAGGATTCACAACTAGGTGAATCCTCCCGTTCAAGTTAACCTATCGTTAGTGGCTCAATCACTTTATGATGATTGATTGATGAGTAGTGAAATCTTCACCATTCATTTCGAGGATATAAGAACCAGAGGCTAATTGACTCAAGTCCATTTCCATTTTTTCAGAATTTCCGGCTGCATTGATGCTCATGATTCGCTCTCCAAGAAGGTTCACAACATTCGCTGAATTCAATTCGTTAGAACCCATGTCAATCGTGATAAATCCGTTTGATGGATTTGGATAAACATTCAAACCATTGCTGTTGATGTCTGCAAGACCAGTTGGCGCAATCGGTTTCACAATGGCTCCGATGATTTCAAAATCACGGTTTGGTGATTCAGCAGTTTCAGCTGTTAGTGTTACTTGATGAGGGTATGCTGTTTTGTTCAATATGTCAACATAGACTTCATAAGAACCTAATGAAAGATTCGAGAATTCGTAAGCTCCAGTTGCGTCTGTTCTATCAAATGCAGCCATTGATCCATCTTCATTATATGCTACAACATAAGCTCCGACAACAGGGTCTCCTTCACCTCTATTTGCTCCTTGAGAAATCAAGCCGCCAATAAATCCAGCTCCGGCTGAGTTTGCGCCAGCAAGCATATCAATATCTACGGAGTAGTTACTAGCATTATTTACCACGATGGCCGTTGCGTTGGTCCATAGAGCTGCACTATCATAATAAGTTGGTATGAATGCCGTGTAGTATATGTGGTTTGAAAGTAAAGCAGCTTTTATGTAATAAGTTCCATTACAAACATTGCTGAACATATAGAGTCCAGTGGTGTCAGTGGTGGCGCTATCTACAGCCGATAATGATCCGCTATCTTCTTGAATTAAATAAACTCGAGTACTACCTCCTTGGTCTGCCATTCCAGCTAAGAAATAACAGCTTGCGACATAGGCGTTCACAGTAACCGATTGACTCGTTGAGCATCCGGTCAAAGTATCTTCTACAGTAACTGAATATGTTCCAGGGCAAAGGCTTGTAATACTTGTTGAATTGGAGCCATTACTCCAAGTATAAACTAATGTACTTCCAGATGCAGTTACACTAGCCGTTCCGTTACAACAACTTGCACATGTTTCGTTAGTTGAGCTAGCCGAAATTGAAGGTGCACTTGAAATATCGATAAGTGCGGAATCCGCACCGCTGCAGCCGCTAGAGTCAGTAACAGTAACATAATACATTCCTGATTGATTAACAGCAATACTAGATGAAGTAGCACCGTTACTCCAAGCATAGGTGTTAACACCAAAGTTTAGCGTTGCATCTAGGAAGAATGAGTCACCAGTACAACCATATTGGTCAGGTCCAAGATTTACATTTAATCCAGATCCTGTAGAAGGAATACTAAGCGCAAGAGATATTGAATCTCCATTTGCATCAGTGATAGTTACTTGATGCGCAGTATATCCGCATAATCCAGTAATTGTTTGTGATGTGTCACCAGTAGACCAATTGTATGAATAAGGTAAAGTACCACCGTTTGGCATAGCAGTGGCGGTTGCATTACACAGGTTACATGTAGCAGCCGTTGAATCGAGATAGCCTGATAAAGCTCCAGCAGTAATTAAAATACTGTCGCAAATGGTGTCAGCACAGTTCCAAGAGCTGTCATTCATTATCATGCAAACTGTATAAGATCCAATAGTTGCATATTGATAGTTTACGATGGATGTAGTATCATACGTGTAGGCAGTTGAAGGAGTTCCACCAGTCATCGTCCAGCTAAATACAGCTGTGTTCGAAGAAGCTGAAGTGTTATGAATGGAGAGTGTGTCTCCGGCAGTGGTTCCCCCAGTAATATTGAAGGATGCATTGCATTGTGACCATCCAAGGGATATTACCAGTGCTAATGTTAAGGTGAATAAAATTCGTTTCATTTTGTTTTTTAATTTGATTTCAAACCCCTACACGGGGTTAGTTTGTGATTTGTTGGATACAAGCGAAATTAATTTTTAATAAGGCCTCAATAACAAAGCTACTTTTGCAGTTCTTATGTCAATAGTAGCACTCATCGGTAGGCCTAATGTAGGCAAGTCAACATTCTTTAATCGTCTCATTGGTAGACGACAAGCCATTGTAGATGAATTTTCAGGAGTAACTCGAGATCGTCATTATGGAACAAGCGATTGGGGTGGTCGAGATTTCACGGTCGTGGATACGGGTGGATTCATAAAAGAGTCGGATGATCGCTTTGAAAAAGAGATTGCCAAGCAGGTGCATATCGCCATGGATGAGGCCAACTTAATCTTGTTTCTTGTCGATTCTCAAACTGGTTTGAATGAGCTAGATAGAGATGTAGCACATATTTTAAGATCGAGTAAAAAACCCGTTCTATTGTGTGCTAATAAAATTGACAATCCAAATAAAGAACCTGAGAGTTACGAGTTTTATGAATTGGGATTTGAGGAGATATTTCCAATATCTGCAGTTAATGGCGGTGGAACAGGTGATCTCCTTGACCGAGTTATTGAGTTGTTACCTAAGGAAATTGAAGAAGACGAATCAGATTTGCCGCGAATATCTGTAGTTGGAAGACCAAATGCAGGTAAGTCATCTTTTGTAAATGCCTTGCTCGGTAATGAGAGAAATATAGTAACCGAGGTTGCAGGTACTACTAGAGATAGCATTGACACGCACTATAATGCCTATGGTTTTGAGTTCACCTTGGTAGATACGGCTGGTATTCGAAAAAAGGCCAAGGTGCACGAAGACCTTGAGTTTTATTCGGTAATGCGAGCTATTAAGTCTATTGAGCATTCTGATGTGTGCATTCTAATGATTGATGCCGAAGCAGGAATTGGACAGCAAGACCTCAATATTTTTGGACTAATTGAAAAGAACCGTAAAGGTGTCATCATCCTAGTGAATAAATGGGATTTAATGGCTAAGGAGACTAACTCTGCTTTGGAATATGAGCAAGAGCTTAAAAGAAGAATAGCTCCTTTCACCGATGTACCGATCATCTTCACCTCGGTGACGGAAAAGCAAAGAATTCATAAGGCACTTCAAATAGCACTAGATGTATACAAGCGGAGAACTCAGCGTTTAAAAACTAACAAGCTAAACGAGGTAATGCTTCCAATTATAGAATGGACGCCACCACCCGCAACAAAGGGTAAATACATAAAGGTGAAGTACGTGCAGCAACTGCCAACACACGCTCCAACCTTTGCTTTTTATTGCAACCTACCGCAATACATAAAGGAACCGTATCGCAGGTTTATTGAAAACCAGATGCGCGAAAAGTTTGAGTTTAAGGGAGTTCCGATTCAAGTCTTTTTCAGAAAGAAGTAGAGATTAACCAGCTTTAACGCTATTCAAAATTTAAATAATTTATTGAGCTTATCTTTAACGTTCACATTTTGAGAAAATCCGCTTTCATATTTGCTTTGTTTTATCTGCTATCTGTAGTTGGTTATGGACTAGAGATTCACTATTGCTTGGGACAAATTGCGGATGTGAATATTGTTTGGCTTGATACCTCATGCGCGTGTGATGATGCCCACATTCTTGAAACTTCAAACTGCTGTGACGAGAAAGAGTTCTTTGTGCAGGTAAAGGATGAGCATCAATCTAGTAGCGTAGATTTCAAACTTGATTTTGATCAACCCTTGATTGCGATTGTCGATTGGATGGAGAATCTGAGTGAGGACATTGAAGATGTTGAATGGGTAAACTCAAACAACAATGGTCCGCCCGAACCTGAAGATCTCTATAAGCAAAACTGCGCTTTCATATACTACGGCTAACTGACTGAAATAGTCGTCTCCGCATTCTAAAAGGGAGACAATTGGAGACAGTCTGTCCGTTTTTATTTCAAATCATCTAAACAGTTAGTTATGAAAATTATTCAAAAAATTTTTATTCTGGCGGCCATTTTTGCGCTGCCGACCGCGAGTTATGCTCAAAACAAGGTAGTAGAGGATACCATTATAGTTGAAGGAGTTTGCGGTATGTGCAAAACACGTATCGAAGAAGCAGCATTTGGCAAAGGAGTCAAATTCGCAGAGTGGACCAATACCACGGGGGAGTTATTCCTGGCGTATCGATCAGATAAAACTTCACTTTCGGAAATTGAAGCCAGAATAACCAAAGCTGGTCACACCACTGAAAACAGGCAAGCAGAGCAAGACGATTACAAATCACTTCCAAATTGTTGCCGCTATGAAGAACAGCATAAGCACTAAGGTACTAGCGGTTCTTGGACTTTTCTTTTTTTGGGGATTAAGCACTTTCGCCCAGTCCAACTTAACGGGAGTGGTAATTGAAGAAACGGTTGACGGATTTTTTGAACCGATTCCTTTTGCCAATGTCTATTGGTTCGGAACGCAGTCTGGAACCTCGACTGATACGCTGGGCCAGTTTGAATTGCCTTTGTCCGAAAAGACAAACGTGCTAATCATTAGCTATGTTGGATATAAAAGTGATACGATAGAAATTGCTAAGAAGGATAAGTTGACCATCGTCTTGAAGCAAAGTTCTGAGTTGGAAGGCGTGGATGTGGTCTATCGACAACGCGGCACTGAAATATCCTACATGAACACGCTCAAGGTGGAAACCATGGGCGAGAAGGAACTGTTTAAAGCGGCCTGTTGCAACCTAAGTGAGAGTTTCGAGACAAATCCGTCCATCGATGTAGCTTTCACTGATGCGGTAACGGGTACTAAGCAGATTCAGATGCTTGGTCTAGATGGTAAGTATTCACAAATTACCCGGGAGCAAATGCCGACAGTAAGGGGTTTGAGTTCTGTTCAAGGCATGACTTATATTCCTGGATCTTGGATTCAATCAATACAATTGAATAAAGGGGCTGGATCTGTTGTAAATGGTTTTGAAAGTGTAACAGGTCAAATTAATGTTGAGCTAAAAAAGCCAGAAAACTCTGAACGTTGGTTTATCAACGGATACGGAAATCAAAGTGGAAGAACTGAGCTCAATGTGAATGCGACTCAACGTGTAAGCGAAAAGGTATCTACTGGAGTTTTACTACATGGGAGCCTTCGACCTTTAGAAATAGATGGTAATAACAATGGATTCATGGATTTCCCTAGCGGCTATAATTTGAATGCAATCAATCGTTGGAGGTTTGAACGACGTAATGGCTGGGAAGGTCAGGTAGGGGTCAATGTATTGACCGAGGATCGACAAGGCGGACAGTTATCTTCAGAAAACGCGGTACCCAAATACCAACTGGGTTGGAATACGAACCGAGCTGAGTTGTGGGGTAAAACAGGATACATATTCCCGAAAGCGAAATACAGAAGTGTTGGTTTTCAAGGGTCAGCCATTTATCATGACCAGACCAGTTTTTATGGTTCTCGGCATTATGATTCTGAGCAGCGCAGTGGTTATTTCAATTCTATTTATCAAAGCATTATTGGTACTTCCACGCACAAATATCGAGCTGGACTGAGTGTTCAATACGATTTATACAATGAACGCTTGGATTCAATGCAATTTGATCGAGAAGAGATTGTGCCCGGTGCATTTCTAGAATACACTTTCAGCTATTTCGACAAGTTTGCTGTAGTAGCGGGCATAAGAGGAGACTACCATAATTACTATGGTCTTTTCTTTACACCAAGAGTCCATGCTAGATACGAAATTAGAGAAGGTTCTGTATTACGTGCCTCAGGCGGCCGAGGCCAACGAACGTCAAACGTGATTTCTGAAAACGCGAGTTTATTGGCAACATCCAGAATATGGGATATTCAAGGAAATCCATCCATTCAAGGCTTTGGATTGGAACCTGAAGTAGCTTGGAATTTTGGTCTAAATCTTTCTCAAGATTTTCGATTGGATTACAGACCCGGAGCGCTAGCTTTGGATGTATATCATACCGTTTTTGAGAACCAGACCATTGTCGATATGGAAGATCCACGACAAGTTGTGTTTTACAACCTAAATGGAGAAAGCTTCGCTACAAGCGTTCAAGGGCAGGTAGATTATGAATTATATCGCAGATTGGATTTGCGGATGGCTTATCGCTGGCAGGATGTAAGATCGACCTATGGAACTAGCCTTAAGGACAAGCCATATGTGGCTAAGCACCGAGCCTTTATCAACTTGGGCTATGAAACACTCAATGGATGGAAATTCGATTATACAGTTTTATGGCAAGGACAAAAAAGAATTCCAAGCACCGAAGCTAATCCAGCGGCCTTCCAAAGAGCCACGCGATCGCCAGATATATTCTATATGAATGCACAAATTACCAAGAGTTGGAAAGAACGATTTGACGTGTATTTTGGTATAGAGAACATTACCAATGTGAAACAGAATAGTCCAATTTTAGCTGCTGATCAACCCTTTGGTCCATACTTCGATACTTCGTTGGTCTGGGGTCCGATTTTCGGGCGAATGACCTACGTTGGGTTTAGACTTAAATCAAAAGCATAATGACACATTTTTACCAAATAGAGGGAATGACCTGTGAAGGTTGTTATTACAAAGTCAAAGGAACCTTAGAAGCTATTGAAGGAGTTACTGAGGCAAAAGTGGATTTACAAGGTAATTCTGCTGAAATAGTTATGGGATCACATGTAGCAGCGACAACCATGGAAGCAGCTTTACAAGCAGTAGGGCAGAAATATCACATTCGAGATATTGAGAATAGTGCGGTATTGGATCAGGGAAATGAGATAACTGAAAGATCTTTTCTTGAGACCTATAAACCACTTTTTTTAATCGTGTTTTTCATTGCAGGAACCACCGGCCTTTCTCAATATCCCTTTGTTGGTTTTGACGCAATGCTCTGGATGCGTCACTTTATGGCTGGCTTCTTCATTGTCTTTGCTTTCTTCAAGTTGCTGAATCTGTCAGGGTTTGCTAGCTCATATGCCATGTACGATATTATCGCGGCCAAATGGAGTGGATGGGGGTATCTATACCCCTTCTTGGAACTACTTCTTGGCTTGGCTTATCTTATTGATTTCAACCCATTAATCACCAACTGGGCTACAATTGTTGTGTTAGGGTTCAGTAGTATTGGAGTTATTGAAAGCAATATAAACAAGCGGAAAATCAAGTGTGCCTGCCTGGGTGATGTCTTTAATCTGCCTATGAGCACGGTTACTATTCTGGAAGATTTGAGCATGGCGGCTATGGCTGTGGTAATGCTATTCATGTAAACTAAAAATGCATTAAAATGAAAAAAGTAGTGATGATTTCCGCCCTAATTGGTCTTGGTAAGCTTATTAATTCAGACGGATGAAAATGTGTATCACCTTTGTAGCCCTAATTTTCGCGGGAACAATTTATGCCCAAAACGAAGATACTTCGGAAAATAGAGACAGCCTTTTGAAGCAAAATTTAGCAAGATTCATTAGGTCAGATTACACTAATTGGGACAGTTTAAAAACGGATAGTGATCATGGTTTTTGCTTGATGATGAATAAAGATTCATCACTTTTTACTGGAACAGCTTACAAAATTGAATACGGCAAGGATTCTTGGTTTTTAAATGAAGGCGGCAGCTCAAACAATGATGTGAGATTAAAAATAGTTTCATCCGTAAAAGGGTTAAGAAAAGGGGTATCCTTAATCATCGACCCAATGCAGGATTTTAGTTTTTTATCGCCTAATACAGAATTGAAGGATATGGTTGTGGATGAAGATTCAGATATGGTGCGAATGAAAGTATTCGATGAAGCACCTTTGATAGCCGTGAAAAAAGATTTAGTGTTTAGATTTGAAGATTTTTGGGTAGAATATTTTGATGTGTCTGCCATGGTTCATTTTGAATATGCTGAGTATTTTTCAATGAGCGGGACAGAACTTGTAAAGTTTAATTTTTGGGATATACTCGATTTTGAAGATATAAGTGATTGGCTAGCGCTTGAAGTACAAAAAAATAAATACTTGGGTGTTACTTTAACGAGTGTCTATGGCAGAAGCGAGCAATTCGGTCATTACGAAACAGATTACAGCAAACTGTATTACGAAGTGCCTCCTTACAACTGTGGCCCAAAAACAATAATCAGCGCAGTTAAAGTACTCGAGGACTTCCAGCCCAAAAACAAAGAATAGAATTGATTTCGATTTTTGCATGAGGCGCTAATCGATTTATAAGTCTCTGACACAGCGGCAAGAGATGTAATCTTCTTTCGGTATCGATTCGTGTAGCAGAAAATTGTCGGAAGATCGAAACGTGTACATAGCGGCATGATTAGGCTCGTCTTTTACTCCCTGGTCAGACCAATAATAGCCTATCGTTTCAGCGTCATAAAAAGCCAAAACATTCCCTAGATTAATCCTTTTTCCGCCTAGTATCGCGTTGAACCCTGAGCATCCTCCTTTGTACAAAAGCGAATAGCCTTTTTTTCATCACTATCCAAATCTCCATATGCGCCCCCATAAGAACGAGTAAGTGCTCTCCAATCTGTATCGTTTGGTAGTCGCCATCCTTCTCCTAATGTTGCACAGGCCTTTTTGGCTGCTCTAAAAGTATATAAGAGCCCCCAATCGCTGCATCTATCGATATTTTCATTGTAGCATAGGGCTCCATCTGTTGCTTCATTTAAGTTTTGAATCATCCAGACCTTACCAGACAGTTCTGCTGTTTCGTATCTTGAGATTATTGGAGTGGTGTCCTCAATAGAAGTGTCGTTTTCATTTAAGTCCGACATTCTATTTATGACTGATTTCAACGAATCAATCGGTTTAGTATCATCGCTCTCCTCAAAGGATTCTACAAGAATAAATTCCCCATTATTATTAATTACAAAGGTCTTGTGAAGGTAGGAGCGTATTACGTCACATTCAAAGTCTAATTCAGTTCCATTTTCATCGTATCTAGGAATAACTTTCTCACTAACCTCGGTAATTTGGAAGGTTCTCTCGTTAACACGATTAATTTTTGACCATCCACAGCCCTCGAATTCTGATGGGCAGTCACAACTTTCATAAACAGCTATCCAAGCTATGGGGATACCTGCTTTTGAAAAAGTACTGATGATATTTACTGTGCAAGGACTACCGTGCGAACAATTTGATTTATTCCATAGAATAAGATTACTGAATTCAACTGATGTGCCCAAAGAGTGAATAGTTCCTTATTAACAAACCGCCAATTAAATTAATAAGTCATTATAACCGTAGTAACTTCACGCAGTTTAATTGGCTGTTGATGCCTCAATTTTTGTTTTAAAAAATTGAAATAAGGGGGGCTAAAGCGAAAATGTTTTCAACCTTCTCTGATATCCAAAAAAGGATCTAAAATTTTTGAAAATGAAAGGAAATACAGGTGTAATAATTCTCTTGTTTTTTGTTTTTTCCTGTGTAGAACCTAATAAATCGCATAATGCAGATACTCAGTTAGCAAAAACTGAAGCATTAGCAGATGCGAAGGCTTCCGGGGATAATTTAGCGCTTCCATTCTTAATGGATAAAAATGGAGCGAGTGATGAAAAACAATCTTTCACTTCCTATTTGGTAATAAGCTCACTTAACGCAAATTGGCCATCAAAATCAGATCACTTAAAAGAAATTAATTGGCAGAACAATATTGATTCAGCTAGGTATTCTAGAAACTATTATCAGCTAGATACGCTGATTGAAGGTCGTCCGGTATTTGCGGACTCTCTGAAAAAACATTTCTTTTTTTACCTGCCCTTTAATTTCTGTTGGATTATGCATTCGGAATTTCCATCTCCTGACGAATTAGACTATTTAAGGCGTCTAGTGGGTGCCGATTTTGGAGAGACTGTTCGCAACAAAGATTATTATCGATGTGGCTTTGAATACGGAAAAACTGATTCTTGGAAGCTAGAGAATGTCATTTTTTCTAAAACCCCTTGGGAGCATTCAGACACTTACGGATCCAACTCTAATTCGACAATAGAAAAAACATCCATGTATCAGCTGGTGTGGGTGGGAAAAGACCCAATGCCCCAGTTAAAAAAGGATTGGGTAAAGAAGCATAAGAGCATGCTCTATGATGATTGGGTATTAGCTTATGAAGAATACAAAAATTCCACAGATACTTCAGCCCTGTTTGTCCCCAAACCAATCGGCATTAACTATAAAAACACATTACGAGGTTACTTTGAAGATGTCTACGAAATAGTCGATACAATAAAGAAAACTTATGCTGTGAAGCTTTCAAAATCCGAGTTTGAACCGATTATGGGATACTATAATTTTACAACTATTAATGAAAATGGTGACACTATGATTTCGCCCTCTTTTGCACATGGGTTAGAAATGAAAGTTTCTTTTAGATCAGAAGACGATACGTTGGTTTTTCCGTGGCCCTTAGAAACTGAGGTGCGATACGGAGGGGGTATTTCTTCTCATGAGAGCAATATGGCTTTTGAGCTTATTATGATGGAAAAAATGGGAGAAAATGACCATTATTTTACTTTTCCTAAGTCGAGCAAAAAATATATCTCCATTTTACTGGAGTTTTTGTTGGGGGAAACCTATATCTGGCGTGAATTTGATGCGGGCAATGAGGTGTATTGGGAGAGGATCTATACAATGCCGGCCAAAAACGAAATAGAGCGAGAGCTGGGTTGCTTCCTCAGCATAAAATCAACCGGAATTAGTTTGGATTGCGATGAAGGGGGATGTTGAGGCCGTCTAATAAAAGTTTGACTTTGTTTAGTCAACCTCGGAGTTGGAGTTTATAAAACTTTCTAAGTCCTGGGTCCTGGGTATCTCAGTCCTCCAGATTTTTGGAATATTTGATTTAATCGACATTGAATCTAAAAGGATGAACCCTAACCTTTATCGAGAGTCCCCTGAAAATGGGGATATATACCCAGATAATTGGATAATTAGTCCAGCATTTGATCTAAGCAACTACCAAACTTCAAACGGCTTAATGCTTACATATAAAGTAACCGGAAGGGATAGCGAATGGTCCCAAGAACACTATAGTGTATGTGTTTCGTCGGCAGGAAATGATATAGCTGATTTCACAGAAGCACTCTTCGAAGAAACTCTTCCTGCATCTGGGAAAGGTACCGGCGAGAGTTTTAAAGAGGTTAGCCTAGACATATCAGAATTCGCGGGTATGGCCAATGTTTATATCGCATTTCGTCATCACGACTGCGTAGGTGAGCGGGAATTGCATCTCCGGGATATCTCGCTTGAATCAGAATTTCCACTTGGACAGGTGGATATAAGTTGGTCCGAACTTTTAATTTATCCGAATCCCAATAGTGGAAAGATCTCTTTGAAATACCGAGAGAATCAGGTGTGAAATTCACAAATTGAAATTTTCTCAGCGTTAGGTCAACTTGTATTATCAATGCAAGATGTTACGCTTAGCAGAGCACCATTAGAAATTGACTTAGGTAATATGCCAAACGGATTTTACACCCTCGTGGTTCAAGGTGAGGGTTATTGCAATCAGAAGCAGATAATCATAGAATAGAATAACTTATTGAGGCTGAACACCCCCTAATTCAATTTTTTATAAGCCATCCAACTGGATGGCTTTTTTATGCCCAATTTCAGGCAGTTAATACGCAACTAAAAAAAACTATCTTGCCCTTCCACAATCACTAAAATTAATGGCATGAAAAACATCCTTCTCCTTGGGCTATATGTTACCCTCTTAGCTTCTTGCGCTCAAAATAAAAACCCCCAATTTGATAAAAATCTAGAATCAGCACAAAAATGGTTCGAATTATGGGAAATTGAAGATGTGAACTCCTTAAGTGAAATGGTTAGCGAAGATATAGAGTGGCAAGGTGCTGCTTATGGCTCTGAGATAATGAAAACCAAGGCAGAAGTCATTAGCTATATCGATTCGTGGCACGGAGCTATGGAAAGTATAAAATACACCCCTGATAACTTTTTACCGGGAGTAGATCCTGAAACGAATCTTCCCAACGGAAGCGTTAGAACATATGGTACTTGGACTGGAATAAATAGTGCCTCAGGCAAAGGCTTTGAGGTCAGGTTCTACCATACTTTCGATTTTAATGATGAGGGACAGATAATTAATGGAGGAGATTATGGCGATGCAACGGGTGTTTATTTGGCAGTCGCCCCTGATCTAAATCCCGCGGCTTCTGATTCAATTTCTATAGATAGTAATAATCAAGGAACGTCTGCTGAGGACAATGAGTAAAATCAATTCGATGCCTCATTTAGCATAATAGCAAGCCAAGAGAACAAATCATCGATTAAGCATAATAACGTCTTCGATTCTTTTTTGAAAAGTTAGCTGACAGTGAGACTTCAAAGAATTAATAGGACAATTAGAAAAGAACCGTCTGCAAAAAGGTATGTAGCTTATTAATATCTGCAGGCAAGGTTTCACGGCTAGTGTAAATTAGGTCCTAGCAGACAGTAAAGTGCTTGGAAAGTACCACAAGCCAAATGCAAAACGTTCGGATATTTTTATGAGGTTCAAATTATTACTCATTTTATCGCTCTTATCAATTCAAGGTAATTCTCAAAACTTAGATAGCCTTCTAGCTGCCGTGTATTTCAATAATGGGGTTGATTTGTCGGATTCCAATGGGTTTAATTTTAATCAGCTCTACAGCTCTTCTCCTACTTATTGGGCGATTGATAGTTTTTCTGAAAGTGTTGTTTTTAAGGCAGAGTTGACGTACCATAACCCTTTAGATTCTGCACAATCGTATCAAATGAGAATCGGCAAAGGGGGGCAATTATATTCCTTACGAAGCATTTTTGGAGAATCTGTGCCACCTCAATGGAGGTCATTAGGCTCAACCCAACCTAGTTATGGTGGAGGAACCTCTTATGCTCCCTGGGTAGATGAAGTTTGGCAGATGGTTTGCGTCGATGGCAGTTTAAATAATCCTCCTGATTCTAGTTACTTCATTCATCAATCAGGAGTCTATTTAAAAACACCGATTCAAACACAGCCATTTTATTCTCCAATAGTTGCCGATTATTACAACAGCGATAGGATGTCGTATTCTATTGTGAATTGGGGGCAACAGGCCCATACCGATGATCTCCAGAATATTGGTCATAGCTCGAGTTTACTTTATTACACCACCTATACTAACAGAGGAAATGGTGTTATTCAAGTAGACAACATGATCTATAATTTTGGGGAAGACAATATTAATTTCCTAAATATGCCTTGGGGGGGGGTAAGGAATTCGAGCCTCGATCATTTTTTCATTTCAACTCCGACCAATAATTACACAATCTCTTCTGGTCTCTATGGGCAGACCCCGGTTGTTCCAACAGCTATTACCGGTGGTTGGGTAGCATGGTCCAACGATACATTGGGTAATAGCCCTGCTTTAGGGATGGCTCATCCAATTACGACAAACACAAATAACAGTGTTTTTAGATATGGTGATGCTGGCAATTTGAATGCCACTTGGAATGAAAGAGACTACCATGTCTTTGAAATGATAAGGTTTCCCTCGGCTAATCAGCTTGGATTTGGTAAGTCAATGAGTTTTAGATATTTCTATGTGCTTGGAGCAAATGTTGACTCTGTAAAATACACCATTTTGACGCGGGACCTCGTTTCTCAGTGCTTGGACACAGCTTATATTCCTAATGTGAATGATGTAGACTCTGTTCGCTACCTTTTTCAGCAAACAGGGCCTTCTATTACCTATAATATTTCTGGAGATAATTCAGGATTATTATTAAAAACCAGTCCTTATTTAAACAGTTTTCCGCTATTTAAAATAATCACAGCATCGAATGAAGAGGTCATCAGCTCTGATCCATATTTCTTCTCAGATGATCCTTATGATGGGGCTACGGTTGCTATTAAATTGCTTGGATTCTTAGATAATCTAAGCAGGGTAATCATCTTGAACGATACCATTTGTAATGGAGAAAGCTATATGTTTCCGGACAGCTCAGTACAAATCAATATTACCTCGGATTTAAACCAATTCAGCATTATACATTCGACTCAATTGGGATGGGACAGCATAGTCTTAACAAATTTGACTGTTTTAAATGTAAATATTGGGGTCTCGCAAGTCGGGGCTAGCTTGTCAAGCGTCATATCTGGGGCTAACTACCAATGGCTTGATTGCGATAATATATATAGTCCGCTTTCAGGAGCGACCAACCAGCTTTTTACAGCAGATAGCAGCGGCAATTATGCGGTTAAAATCACGCAGGATGACTGTGTTGATACATCCTCTTGTTATTCGATTTTAATTGCAAACATCTTTGAAAATGATTTTGGAGACAGAATTATACTATACCCTAATCCTACCGATGGTGCCTTCTCCATTAATTTGGGGAACATTTATGAATTTGTGCTGATTACAATTACGGATTTAAATGGAAAATTAATCCAATCTAAGTCATTTATCGACAGTGATTTGCTGCAATTAAAAATAAGAGAACCGGCAGGGGTTTATTTATTGATGATTGAGTCAGAAGACAAACAGGCTTTAATTCAATTGGTAAAGCAATAAATGATTTAC